>Ga0207428_10000291_pt1 | contig 67245 bp, 63 predicted proteins | sample RhiMethybrSRZTD1_FD_187600 | JGI IMG/M metagenome (GOLD analysis project Ga0207428, IMG submission 187600) | Populus rhizosphere microbial communities from Tennessee, USA - Rhizosphere MetaG P. TD hybrid SRZTD1 (SPAdes) (version 3) | ecosystem: Host-associated > Plants > Roots > Rhizosphere >... | reverse complement strand
ATGTTCTAACGGCGCGAAAACGATTTCTGTTTGCGAGACAACGGATTAACACTGGCTGGGGAACTAGGATTCGAACCTAGATTCTCGGAGTCAGAGTCCGATGTTCTACCGTTGAACTATTCCCCAACGGACCGGGCGCGGGTCGGCGGCATCCGGATAGCCCTGACATGGGGCAATTTAACAAATTTGACAAGTCCGTAAGCGCCCGCGCGGCCCTAAAGTCCGTTGTCATTCCGGGCGCCGCCAACGGGTCCGGCCCAAGGCCGGCCCGATGACAAGCTCCGCGGCGATCCGGAATATCAATGTGGCTGGAATCCGGGTTCGTGTCTCAGCGCGCCCGGAATGACTCAGAAACGTTTTCTAGCAACCTACTCGACCATCGCTTTTTCGCGCCTAGCGCCGGGGCCGCACCCCGACCGTCAGCACCGCAATCACGCAAAAAGCCGCCACGGCGAGGAAAACCAGTTGCGGGTTACCGTGGTCCATGATCGCTCCGAAAATCAGCGGGGCAACGATGCCCCCGATATTGAAGCCGGTGGTCACGAAGCCGAATACCTTGCCGAACGAGCCCGGCGGCGTGATCTCGCGCACGATCATGTCGCGCGACGGCATGATCACGCCGGAGAACAGTCCAATCAGCGACATCGCCGCGATCAGCGCGAGCGCGCTGAGGTCGACCTCGGCAATCAGCACGGTAAAAAGCGCCATGGCGGCGAGACCGATGGTCGCGACCACCGCATGCCGCGTGGTTCGGCCCACAAGCACGCCGCCCAGCAACACGCCGATCGCCGACAGCAGCAGATTGCCGGATAGCGCCGCATTTGCCGTGGTGACGGGCGTGCCATAGAGCGCGCCCAACGCAACGACGGAATAGTTGTAAAGTCCCGCGCTGATCATCGCGAGGAGTGCGAAGAAGAAAAGGTTGAGCAGAATTTGCGCCGACAGCAACAACCGCCAGCCGCTCGTTGCATCATCCGCGCCGGTGCGGCTGACGGCAGGTTTGGGCTGAACAGCGGAATTCTCGCGCATCGCCAGGAGTACGGCCGCGGTTGCGATGCCCAGCATGCCGGCGCCGACGAACGCGCCGCGCCAGCCCCATTGCGACTGCATGATCAGCAAGGTCGCGGGGGCGACGGCCGAACCCAGCATGCCGGCGAATGTGTGGAACGAGAATGCTTGCCCGATGCGATCGGACGGCACGTGTTGCGACAGCAGGGCATAGTCGGCCGGGTGATAAACCGTGTTGCCCACGCCGGCGAGTGCGAACATCGCAACCAGCATCCAGAATGAATCGATCACGCCCGCGAGGATGAAGGCGCCGGCGCCGGTCAGGAGGCCGGCGACCAGGAGCGCGCGCGCGCCGATCCTGTCGACGAGAAATCCCGCCGGGGTCTGACCTACCGCCGAAACGATGTTGAACGCGGCAAAGGCGAGACCGATCTCGGTGTAGCTCACGTCGTAGGCGTCACGGACGAAGGGCAGGAGGGGCGCGAGCAGAATGATGTAATAATGCGATACGAAATGCGCGGCACTCACCGCACCCACCACCCGAAAATAGGATGGCCGGGCGATCCCGACGGTATCAGCCGCTTGGCTCATGCCGCGCAAACTCCATAAGGCGGCGGACTATGCCCCGGTAGGCGGTACCAATCCAATGCATTTGCAGGGGGCTGCCCATGTCGGCGCGGTATGCGGCAGCGCCGATTAGGACGGCAAAAAATGGCTTCGAACAAGCATCTGTGAAGTGATTGCACCCATGCCGGGTCTTTAGACTTTCATGCACAGGCCGGCAGCTGACGAGTTCCGGCCGGGGAAAGAGAGCGAGGGCTCATGATTTCACTGACAATCAATGGAAAGGCGTATTCGCTGGATGTCGAGGCGGAAACGCCATTGCTCTGGGTCATCCGCGACGAACTCGGAATGACCGGCACCAAGTTCGGGTGCGGCATCGCGCAATGCGGCGCCTGCACAGTCCATGTCGATGGTGAGGCGATGCGGTCTTGCAGCGTCCAGGTTGGCGACGTGGCCAACAAAGCCATTACCACCATCGAAGGCCTTTCGCCGGACGCCAGGCACCCCGTGCAGCAGGCCTGGCTCGCCGAGGACGTGCCGCAATGCGGTTATTGTCAGTCCGGGCAGATCATGGCCGCGGCGGCTTTTTTGAAGCAGTACCCGAAGCCGACCGACGCCGATATCGACGCAAACCTCACCAATATCTGCCGTTGCGGAACCTATGTTCGCATCCGCCGCGCCATCCATCGCGCCGCAGAATTGATGAAGACGTGAGAGGAGGGCGGACCATGAACCAGATCATCAATACATCCGTCAGCCGCCGCCGCTTTGTGGTCTCCTCAGCCTCGCTCGCAGGCGGGCTGGCGATCACGGTTGCGCTCCCCGGACTTGCCGACGCTGCGAGCATTGCTGCGCAGCCTTACGGTACCGAGGTCCCGATCAACGAGATCAATGCCTTTCTCGCCATTTCGCCGGACGGCAGCGTCCTGATCCGCTCGCCGCACAACGAGATGGGGCAGGGCGCTATCACCGCGTTGCCTATGATTGTCGCGGAGGAACTCGAATGCGACTGGTCGAAGGTGAAGGTCGAATATGCCTCGGCCGAGCGCAATCTGCGCGAAAAGGACGTCTACGGCCCAATGGCCACCGTCGGCAGCCGCGGCGTGCGCGCGTCCTGGCAGATGTTGCTGCAGGCCGGCGCTAGTGCGCGCGAACGCCTGATCGCAGCCGCGGCACAGCGATGGAACGTGCCGGTTTCCGAATGCGAAGCGGCAAACAGCAAGGTGACGCACAAGAACACGGGCCGCACCTTTGAGTACGGCGAACTTGCCGCCGATGCCGGAAAGGTCAAGCTCGACAAGGAGCCGGTGATCCGCACGCCGGACCAGTTCAAGCTGATCGGCAAGTCGCTCCCACGCCTGGACACCCCGCTCAAGATCAACGGCGTGGCCAAGTTCGCGATCGACACCCAGGTCCCGGGCATGGTGTATGCGGCGGTCGCTGCCTGTCCTGTATTCGGGGGCAAGCTTAAAAGCGTCGATGATTCGCCGGCGAAGGGCCGCCGCGGCGTGCTGCAGGTGGTCAAGCTCAACGATGCCGTCGTTGTTGTTGCCGACCGGTTCTGGCGCGCCAAGGAGGCGCTCGCTCTGCTCAAGCCCGAATGGGATGTCGGGGAGGCCGGAAATACTGACAGTGCCCAATTCGCCAAGCTCTATCGCGACACGCTCGATGGCACGATGGTGAGCGCTCGCAATGACGGCAATGTCGAGGATGCCCTGGCCAAAGGGAAGATCGTGGAGGCGGTCTACGAAGCGCCGCATCTTGCCCACGCCACAATGGAGCCGCTCAACGCCACCGTGCACCTCCAGTCCGACAGACTGGAGGTCTGGCTGGGTACGCAGTCGCCGATGGGAACCATCCGGCAGGCGGCTGCCGCATCCGGGCTCAAGCCTGAGCAGATCGTCGTGCACAACTGCTTCCTCGGTGGCGGCTTCGGACGCCGATCGATCAATGACGAGATGCGCCAGGCGATCCTGGTCGCCAAGGAAGTGGGCAAGCCGGTGAAGCTGGTGTGGACCCGGGAAGAAGATATGACGCAAGACCGCTATCGGCCGCAGGCCGCTGTGCGAATGAAGGCCGCGCTCGGCGCGGACGGCATGCCGACAGCATTCGACGCCAGGATTGCCGTCGGTTCGATCCTGCGCTCGACCGGAATCAACAAGGTCGAGAACGGCATCGAGGCACAGGCCGTCGAAGGGTTCGCCAATATTCCGTACGCGATCCCAAATGTCCGCGTCGGCTGCATGCTAAAGAATACGCACGTGCCGGTGATGTTCTGGCGCTCGGTCGGCTCCTCGCAGAACGCCTTTTTCGTCGAGGGCTATATCGACGAACTGGCGCATGCCGCGGGACAGGATCCCTACAAGTTCCGGCGCGCGCTGCTGGCGGGCAAATCGGATTTCCTTGGCGTGCTCGACACCATCGCCGAGAAAAGCGACTGGGGTAAGCCACTCGGCCAAGGACGCGGGCGCGGCATAGCAATCCACGAATGCTATGGTTCGATCATCGGCCAGGTTGCCGAGGTCACCGTCAGCCAGAAAGGCGAGGTCAAGGTCGACCGCGTTGTCGCCGCCGTCGATTGCGGCCATGTGGTCAATCCGGGCATCGTCGAAGCGCAGATCCAGAGCGGGGTGATCTACGGGCTCTCCGCCGCGCTGTATGGCGAGATCACTATCAAGAACGGCCAGGTCGAGCAGAGCAATTTCGACAGCTACGAAGTTGTTCGGCTGGCCGACACCCCGAAGATCGAGGTCTACCTGGCGCTCTCGGGCGGCAAGAAATGGGGCGGCATCGGCGAGCCGGGCACGGCTGCCACCGCGCCCGCGGTCGCCAACGCGGTGTTCGCGGCCACGGGCACGCGGGTGCGTTCAATGCCGCTCAAGAACATCAAGCTGCCCGGGCCGGTGTGATCGCAGTGCTATTTGAAACGGGGCCGTCGAAAGACGGCCCCGATATTGCTCCGCTTCTCATCCGTCATGCGCGGGCTTGGCCCGCGCATCCACGTCTTCGGGCAAGGCAGACATGGATGGCCGCGACAAGCCCGGCCATGACATTATCAAGGCGATTGCCGCGCTTTCGCCTCTTCGATCGCCTGCCAGATGCGGGCGGGCGTCATCGGCATTTCCAGGTGCCTGATGCCGTATTCGGACAGCGCATCGATCACCGCATTGGCGACCGACGGCAGGCCGCCGGACGTGCCGGCTTCGCCGCATCCCTTGGCGCCCAGGGGATTGCTCCTGGTCGGCACCGGGTGATTGAGCACATTGATCATCGGCGCATCGTGCGCGCGGGGCATGGCGTAGTCCATGAACGAGCCCGTCACCAATTGCCCGTCGGCATCGTAGATGGCCTTCTCCATCAAAACCTGGCCGAGTCCTTGCACGACACCGCCCTGGACTTGTCCTTCAACTAGAAGCGGGTTGACCACGGTGCCGAGGTCGTTCACGGCGGTGTAGCGCACGACGCGCGCGTTGCCGGTCTGAGGATCAATCTCGACTTCGGCGATATGACAGCCGTTGGGGAAGGCGGAGGGAACCGGGTCCTTCACGACATGGTCGACATCGAGGGAGGTCGGCGCGCCGTCGGGCAGCTTGAGGCCTGCTCGCAGCCGCGCGGCCAACTCGATGAGCCCGATCGAGCGGTCGGTGCCGGCGATGACGAAACGGCCGTTCTCGAATTCGATGTCGTTCACCGATGCTTCCAGAACATGCGAGGCGATCTGCTTGCCGCGTTCGATAACAATTGCGGCCGACTCCGACAGCGCCGTTCCAGCGAACATCACGGACCGTGACCCCCCGCTGCCTCCGCCGAACGCCATGAGATCGCTGTCGCCCTCGACCAGGCGGATGCGATCGAACGGGATGCCGAGCAAATCGGTCAGGATCTGCGCGTAGGTCGTGGTATGGCCCATGCCAAAGTCGAGCGTGCCGGTGACGATGGTCACCGTTCCGTCGACTTCGAAATGGATGGCGCCCAGTTCCTTTCCGGGCGCCGCAGTCACCTCGAGATAGCAGCCGATGCCCAGTCCGCGCAGGAGGCCGCGCTTTTTGCTTTCGCGCCTGCGCTTGCCGAAGCCGGAATAGTCGGCTGCGTCCAACGCTTGCTTAAGTACGCCAAGAAAATCGCCGCAGTCGTACGTCATGTCGGAGGCGGCTTTGAATGGCAGGTCGCTTTTCCGAATGATGTTGCGTTTGCGCAAGTCAAGGCGATCGATGCCGAGCTCGCTCGCCGCGAGGTCCAGCGCGCGCTCGACGTAGTAGTTGCCTTCCGGCCGGCCCGCGCCGCGATAGGCGGAGACAAAATTCGTATTGGTGAATACGCATTTGGTCGCCACTTCGATCAGCGGCGTGCGGTAGATGCTGGCGATGTTCTTCACCTGGTTGCCGGTCGGCAACAACGGGCCGAACTGGGCGAGATACCCGCCCATGTCGCCATAGCCGGTCAGACGCAGCGCGAGGATGTGCGCATTCTCGTCGAATGCAATCTCGATCACCATGTCCTGCGCGCGGCCGTGATGATCAGATACAAAACTACCCGAACGCTCGTCGGTCCATTTCACCGGCCGGCCGAGCGCGCGCGCAGCGTGCAGGATGCAGACGTATTCCGGATAGACCGAAGCCTTCATGCCGAACGAGCCGCCAACCTGGCCGGTCACAACGCGCACCTTGTCGGCGGGCGCGCCCAGAATATCCATCAGCGAGGTTTTCATGCCATGGACGCCCTGACTGGAGGAATAGAGCGTCCATTTGCCGGCTGCGGCATCGTATTCGCCGATGGCCGCGCGCGGCTCCATCGCGTTCACAACCATGCGTTGGTTCGAGGTCTCGAGCCGCGTCACGTGCTTGGCCCTGGCGAAGGCTTCCGCGACTTTGGCTGAATCGCCGTAGTGATAGTCGAGCGCCGTGTTGTTCGGCACCTCGTCGAACACAAGCGGCGCACCGGGCTTCACGGCGTCGGCCGGATTCAGCACCGGCTTGAGCGGCTCGATGTCGATCGAGATGGCTTCGGCAGCGTCCTTGGCCTGCGCCAGCGTTTCCGCAACCACGCAGGCGATCGGGTCACCGACGAAGCGCACTTTGTCTGCGGCAAGAGCCGGCCGCGGCGTGTAGCGAATGGGCGACCCGTCTCGGCTCTTTAGCGGCAGATTGCACTTGAGCGGGCCGTAGGCGGACAGATCCGCCGCGGTGTAGACGGCAAGAACGCCTGGCATCCCTTTAGGAGCGCCAGTGTCGATCGCGCGGATCACGCCGTGGGGCTCACGGCTGCGGACCATGACGGCATACGCCTCGCCGGGGCGGGCGAGATCGTCCGTATAGGAGCCTTCGCCGCGCACCAGCCGGGGATCTTCGGTTCGCCGCACCGGTTGGCCGATGCCAAATTTGGTCAGCGAAAGGGCGGTTTCGGTGGTTCGCTCATCCATCTTTGCAGGGGGGTTGGGTTGGCGTGATATCAATTAAAGCAGGCCGGATGCCCGGACAAGAATGGGAATCGGGACGGAGGGTTGCGTGAAGCGAAGACACGCTGATACACTTTTCGGGATCGAGAATAAACGGCTGCAACCGTGACGCGCCGTAGAAGGTGGCTGCGAAGCGGTAGGAAGGTTTGACAGGATGAGCGGCGAGGCCGGGAAGATCCCGGGCCTCGACCCCGCTATCGATCGTGCGCCGTTTCCGCGCGCCAAGTGGGGTCGGCGGCCGCCTCGACGGCCGGACGGCAGCTTCGGCAGCGACCGGGGCGGCGCCACATATGCCGCACTTGATCTCGGGACCAATAATTGCCGCCTGCTGGTGGCGCGTCCTTCGGGGGAGGGTTTTCGCGTCGTCGACGCATTTTCCCGCATCGTGCGCCTTGGGGAAGGGGTCTCATCGTCCGGCCGTTTAAGCGAAGCCGCCATCGCTCGCGCAATGGCGGCGTTGGCTATCTGCCGCAACAAGATGAAGAACAAGGGCGTGACCCGCGCACGCCTGATCGCGACCGAGGCCTGCCGTGCGGCCGGGAACGGGTCGGAATTTCTCGCTCGTGTCGCGGACGAACTTGGCCTCGTGCTCGAAGTGATCGATCGCGAGACCGAAGCACGGCTCGCCGCGACAGGCTGCACGCCGCTCATCGATCCCGAAGCCGAAGGGGCCATTTTGTTCGACATCGGCGGCGGATCATCGGAGATCGTGCGGCTCGCGCGATCGCACCGCGGCCGCGGCGGGCCGCCCTTGCCGCAGATTCGCGGCTGGATCTCGATCCCGCACGGCGTGGTGACGCTCGCCGAGCGCTATGGCGGCATCACCGTCACCCGCGAGAGCTACGAGGCGATGGTGCAGGACGTCGCGTCGCTGATCACGGCGTTCGAGCGCGAGCACGGCGGCGACGGGACGAACGACATTCACATGCTTGGAACGTCGGGCACGGTGACAACCATCGCCGGCGTGCATCTCAATCTCAAGCGCTACGATCGCAATCGCGTCGATGGCTGCTGGATGACCGAGCACCAGATCAGTCGTGTCGTCGAGCGGCTGCTCGCGATGAGCTACGAGGAACGGGTCGCCAGCCCCTGCATCGGCGCCGAGCGCGCCGACCTGGTCCTTGCCGGTTGCGCGATCCTAGACGCGATCCGGCGCGCGTTTCCTTGTCCGCGCCTTCGTGTCGCCGATCGCGGGCTGCGCGAAGGCATGCTGGTGCAGATGATGCGCGAGGATAGCGCCTGGGGAGGCGGCAACCAGGCCGCGATCTCTTGACCATGCGCGGCCCGCGCCAAAAAGTCCGTGTTCGCGGAGGCAAGGGGCGGTCGGCGTCGTCGCGGCATTGGCTGGAGCGTCAGCTCAACGATCCCTATGTCGCTCGCGCCAGGCGCGAGGGAATGCGCTCGCGCGCGGCGTACAAGCTGATCGAGATCGACGACAAAGCCCATTTTTTCAGAAAAGGCGCGCGCGTGATCGATCTTGGCGCCGCTCCCGGAGGCTGGAGCCAGATCGCCGCAGAGCGCGTTGATGCGCCGCGGCACGGCAAAGTCATTGCCATTGACGTTCTGCAGATGGACCCTGTGCCGGGCGTCGATTTCGTCAAGCTGGATTTCCTCGATGACTCGGCACCATGCACGCTCAAGAATATGATGGGTGGGCCTGCCGATGTCGTCCTCTCCGACATGGCCGCGAATGCAACCGGGCATGCACGCACCGATCATCTCAAGATTATGGCTCTGGTAGAGGCGGCGGCCGATTTCGCGCGCGGCGTGCTCGCGCCGGGCGGCACATTCCTCGCCAAAGTGCTGCAGGGAGGAACGGAGGCGGGGCTGCTCGCTTCCTTGAAGCGCGACTACAAAAGCGTCAAGCACGTCAAGCCGCCGGCAAGTCGCGCCGATTCCGCCGAGCTTTATCTACTCGCGACTGGATTTCGTGGCGCCCCTGGAAACGGCGAATAGACACCTCGCTCTCACTCCGTCATGCGCGGGTCAAGCGCGGGCATGACCTGGGCCGGTCGTCGCTTAGCCGCCCGCGCGCTGGTCGGCGGTTTCCACCGGCGTGGGAAGCCTGTCGGCCATCTCCGCCCCGGCGTCCGGCGAAAGACGCGCAAAGATGAGAGCGGACAGCGCCGAGATCCCCGCGATCGCGAGGAACGCCGGCGGAAAATCGGCGGCCTGCAATGGTCCGCCGCCTCGCATGTAGACCGTCAGCTCGACCACCATCGCACCCACCGCCACGCCCGACGAGACAGCCAATTGTTGCGCGACGCTGACGAGCGCCGTTGCGCGGCCGACACGTTCGGGTTCGACCTCTGCATAAGCGATGGTGTTGATGCTGGTGAACTGCAGTGAACGGAAAAATCCGCCTACGAACAGCAGGAGCATCATCAGCGCAACGGGCGTAGCCGCTGTGAAGCCGGCGCAGACGGCAAGAAAAGCCGAGCTGATCAGCGAATTGACCACCAGAATATTCTTGAATCCGAAGCGGCGCAGAATGAATGCCACCGCCCACTTCATTCCCATGGCGCCAAGCGCCGTCGCAAACGTGATCATGCCGGACTGGAACGGCGTCATGCCGAAGCCGATCTGCAGCATCAGCGGCAGCAGGAAGGGGAGCGCGCCAAGACCAAGACGGAAGATAAAGCCGCCAACGACGCTCGCGAAAAAAGTCGGCAGCCTGAACAACGAGAGATCAAGCGCAGGATTGTCAATACGCCGCGCGTGCGCAAGGTACGCCGTCAGAAAGCAGCCGCCGCCGAACACAAGAGCGACCACGACATACCAGGGCAGAAAATTCAGTCCCAGCACCGAGAGGCCGAAAGCCATTCCGCCGATGCCGAGACCGGCGAGGATCATGCCGACGACGTCGAAGCGCTCGTGCTTTTCCGCCCGCACATCCGGGATGTAGCGCGTGGCAAGCAGTATTCCGAGCAAACCGATCGGGACGTTGATGATGAAGATCCAATGCCAGGTTGCATAGGTGGTGATGAAGCCGCCGATTGGCGGGCCCAGCACCGGCCCGATCAACGCAGGCGTAGTCACCCAGGCCATCGCGCTGACGAGATCGCGCTTGCTGATCGTGCGCACCACCACCATGCGGCCGACAGGCGTCATCATCGCGCCGCCCATGCCTTGCACGATCCGGGCGATGACGAAGTCCGTGAGCGAGCCCGAGAGCGCGCATCCGATCGAACCGAGCACAAAGACCGCGATTGCCGCACGGAACACGGTGCGCGCGCCGAAGCGATCAGCAGTCCAGCCGCTCGCCGGGATGAATATGGCGAGCGACAAGAGATACGAGGTCACTGCGAGCTTGAGGGCGAGCGGATTGGTCCCGATGTCGGCCGCAATCGCCGGCAACGAGGTCGCGATCACCGTCGAATCCATGTTTTCCATGAAAAGAGCGACCGCGATGATCAGCGGGACGATGCGGTCACTGCGCATGGAGGTTCCGGCGGAGCCTGGGCGTCTTCAAGCGTCTTGAAGCGCATAGCACAGCCTCAAGGTAAGCACTCTCCCCCGTTTACGAGGTCATAACAGCCATCCGCGAATGCCCTAGGAATCGGCATCATCCCATGCTATCGACCCACGCCAACCCAAAAGCGGGCCGTGACGCAAGGCGAGGATCCCCTCGCAACGGGCAGTTTTAACCCCTTGCCGGCCGGTCCGGTGCCTTTTCGGGCGAAACGGAGTTGGCGATGGCGGTCAAGAACAACGCAAGTCCTCGCGAAGCGCTCACCTTCGACGACGTGCTGATCAAGCCCGGCCTGTCCGAGGTGCTGCCGGCGGACGTCGATATTCGTTCCAGCCTCACGTCTTCGATCCCGGTCAATATTCCCATTATCGCTTCGGCGATGGACACCGTGACCGAAGCGCAAATGGCGATTGCCATGGCGCAGGCCGGCGGCATCGGCGTGCTTCACCGCAACATGGAGCCGGACGAGCAGGCGGCGCAGGTCCGGCAGGTGAAAAAATTCGAATCCGGCATGGTGGTGAATCCGTTGACGATCGAGCCCACCGCAATGCTTCAGCAGGCCCTCGATCTGATGAAAGACAACCGGATCTCCGGAATCCCGGTAGTCGAGAGCGGCAGCAACGCGCTCCCCGGCAAGCTGGTGGGCATCCTGACGAACCGCGATGTGCGCTTCGCCACGGATCCGCACCAGAAGGTGTCCGAGCTGATGACGAAGAAGCTGATCACGGTGCGCGAGGGCGTGAGCCAGGACGAAGCCAAGCGCCTGCTGCATCAACACCGCATCGAGAAGCTTCTGGTGGTCGACGGCCAGTACCGCTGCGTCGGGCTGATCACGGTAAAGGATATCGAAAAAGCGGTGGCCAACCCGAACGCCTGCAAGGACGAGCAGGGCCGTCTGCGGGTGGCAGCCGCCACGACGGTCGGCGACAAGGGCTTTGCCCGAACCGAGGCATTGATCGCGGCAGGGGTCGATCTCGTGGTGGTCGACACCGCGCACGGTCATTCCAAGTATGTGCTGGACGCCGTGACCCGCATAAAGCACCGGTCGAACAAAGTGCAGGTCGTGGCCGGCAACGTCGCGACGGCCGAGGGCGCCAGGGCGCTGATCGATTGCGGTGCCGACGCGATCAAGGTCGGCATCGGCCCCGGCTCGATCTGCACAACGCGGGTTGTTGCCGGCGTCGGCGTACCGCAATTGACTGCGATCATGGATTGCGTGGACGTGGCGAAAGCAAGCGGCACGCCGGTGATCGCCGACGGCGGCATCAAGTATTCCGGCGATCTGGCGAAAGCCATTTCCGCCGGCGCGGACTGCGCGATGGTCGGCTCGCTGCTTGCCGGCACCGATGAAACGCCCGGCGAGGTCTTTCTTTATCAGGGACGCTCCTACAAGACCTACCGTGGCATGGGTTCTGTCGGCGCGATGTCCCGCGGATCGGCCGACCGTTACTTCCAGCAGGACATCAAGGATACGCTCAAGCTGGTGCCCGAAGGGGTCGAAGGCCAGGTGCCCTACAAAGGCGCGGCGGCGACCGTGCTGCATCAGCTCACGGGCGGCCTGCGTGCTGCCATGGGTTATGTCGGAGCAAAAAACCTTGCCGAGCTCCATGCCAAGGCGGAGTTTGTGCGCATCACCGGCGCCGGCCTTCGCGAAAGCCATGTGCACGACGTGACAATTACCCGCGAGAGCCCGAACTATCCAAGCCGTGTATAGTTATTCGTGCTTGGGAAGGGATGAGAGGGCTGGCTTATGTCTATTCAATTTGTGCTGCTGCCACTTTTCGTCGAAGTGCTCCTCACGTTCGCGGTGATGTTCGGGATGATGCATTTCCGCACGTCCACGCTGCGAAGCGGGGAAACACGGTTTGAAGACATCTCCCTGCGCGAGCCGAATTGGCCGGTGCAGGCCACAAAGTTCGGGTATGCGTTCGCCAATCAGTTCGAGCTTCCGGTGTTGTTTTATGTGCTGACGATTCTTGAAATCATCACCAAGCACGCCGATTTGCTGTTCGTGATTCTCGCCTGGATTTTCGTTGTGATGCGCATATTGCAGGCTGGCGTGCACGTAACCAACAATAACGTACGCGTCCGCGGCGGATTCTACGGTGTGGGCGCGATCGTCTTGCTCATTATGTGGATTATCTACATCGTGCGTATCGTGCTCGCGCTCCCATGACGCCGGCGGCACGACTTGCTGCCGCGATCGAAGTCTTCGCCGCGATAGAGAGAGAGCGACGGCCGGCTGCCGATGCGCTCAAGGGTTGGGGTCTGACCCACCGGTTTGCCGGCTCGGGCGACCGCGCCGCGATCGCTGGCCTTGTTTACGATGCGCTGCGACGCAGGTCATCGAGCGCATTCATCATGGGCTCCGAAACGCCGAGGGCAATTCTTCTGGGGATGCTCAAACGCGAGCGCCGACTGGATACGGAGGCAATCGCAAAACTTGCCAGCGGCTCTCGGTACGCCCCCGAGGCACTGACTGATGAAGAGCGCAAACGCCTTGCTGCTGCCGATATCTCAACCGCTCCCGCCCCCGTCGCCGGCGATTACCCGGAATGGCTCGATGGTCACCTGGCGCGCGTCTTCGGCGAAGCACGTGTTGAGGAGGGCGAGGCGCTTGCCTCGCGCGCACCGCTCGACCTGAGGGCCAATACTCTCAAGGGCGGGCGTGATGCCGTGGCCGCCATTCTGTCGGACCTTAACACCGAGGCGACGCGGTGGTCTCCCTGGGGCTTGCGGGTTCGCATTTCGCCCGATGCGAAGAGTCCCTCGATCCATTCCGAGCCAGCGTTCATCAAAGGTCTCGTCGAAGTGCAGGACGAGGGCTCGCAGGTGGCGGCGCTGCTGTCTGCCGCAAAGCCGGGAGAACAGGTCGTTGATCTGTGCTCGGGGGGAGGCGGGAAGACTCTGGCGATGGCGGCGATGATGGAGAACAAGGGGCAGATTTTCGCCACCGATGATGACAAGAGGCGGCTCGCGCCCATTCATGACCGGTTGAAACGGGCGGGTGCGCGCAATGTACAGGTCCGCTCGCCCAAATCCGTCGGCGGCGAGCTCGACGATCTGGCCGGACGGATGGATCTGGTTTTGATCGATGCACCCTGCACCGGCACCGGTGCGTGGCGGCGCAATCCAGACGCCAAATGGCGGATGCGCCCGGGGGCTCTCGAACAGCGCCAGAAAGAGCAGGCTGAGATTCTCGATCGCGCGGTAGGGTTGCTCAAGCCCGGCGGGCGCATTGTCTACGTCACGTGCTCTGTGCTGGACGAAGAAAACGGCGCCCAGGTTCGCGCATTCCTGCCGCGCCATTCCGGATTTTCCGTACAGCCGCCCGCCGCCGTTGGTCAGGCGCTCGGCGAGCGCGCGTTCATGTTCGGCAAGGCCGCGCGGGTGTCGGGTGAGGGCATCTTGCTGACGCCCCGCTCGACCGACACTGATGGGTTCTTTGTTTCGGTGATGAGGAGCGGCGGCTAGGGTTCCATTGTTGGGCAGATGGGAATACCCCGATTGCGCCCCATTCCCGGCCCAATTTTTCCGCGATAATCCAGTGTCTGTGGAACCGCAGAGCTTTTCCTTGGGGTTTTCCGATGCTGGTGGCCAGGCGCGATCCGCCGTTTCATTCGGACGCGGACCATCCGGCGCCTCTTAATCCAAATTCCCCCTTGGCTCCGCGAGCACCAAAACTGCCCCGCTTTGTAATGATCATGCAGCTGTTTGGTTCGCTGGTGGCTGTGCTCGTAGGCATCGGCAGTGGCTATTCGTTCTATCGCGCTAACTTTTCCCCTGAGGCAACGTGTCAGACTTTGCGCAGCGGCATTATTGCTCTGCTCGACAAGAGCGTGGATGCCGCGGCACGGCGCGTCCTGGTTCGCCGCGACATCGAGACCTTCGAAAGAACCTGCGCCGCGGTCGATCCGGAGGCCACCGCGGCATTCAAGAGCTTGCTCGCCGCCGAGAAAACAGTGGCACCGCCTCCATCACCCGCAATAGCAGCACCGGCTGCGTCGCCAGCGGCGCCGAAAGTGCAGCGCAGTGAACCGGCTCAAGCGCAACGTAGTGAGCCGGCACCAAAGGAGCCTGTCCGCAAGCCGGAGCCGCGGCCGCAGGTGACCGCCAAGCAGCCACCGACAAGTACAGCTCCTGCCGCTCCAGAGTCGGCTCGGCGAGATGCCGCTGTTTCGGATGCGCAATGGCTTGAGGCAGTGCGGCAGGCCCTCGTAACTCAGAAGCCCGACCGACGGCCGGTCGAGGCCGGGAAACCGTCTGCGGTGACGCCTGTCGCACGGTCGGTGACGCAGGAGACCCCCGTGCAGCCACCGGCGGACGTGAGGCCTGTCGCACGGCCGGTGACGCCAGAGACTCCCGTGCAGCCGCCGGCGGACGTGCGGCCTGTCGTACGGCCGGTGACGCCAGAGACTCCCGTGCAGCCGCCGGTGGACGTGCGGCCCGCCCCTGCGACACCCGCGGTTGCGCCTGTTTTGCCGCGTCCGATCACGATCCCAGCGGCGCCCGCGCAGCGCGTCGATGCGGATCATCCGGTGCCGCCGGAATCCATTCCGGATGTCAGTCCACCTGCCAAACCTAGTGAACCGGACCGATCGCGCCTCAGCAAATGGATATCGGGAATTCCGTTGCTGGGTCCCGTGCTGGATAATGGCCGTCGCTGATCGGCTGCTGGCTACATAATCAGCCACGCACGGCTTCATCTTTCCGCGCTGATCGGCGATCCAGCAGGCTTGACCCCGCTGCGCAAAGCCCGCAAAAAGCTGCCCCGAACGGCCTTTGCGCACCCGATTCTGGGTACGTTCGGGACACATCGCCGTCCATGCACGAAAAAGTTCTGATCGTCGACTTCGGCTCCCAGGTTACCCAGCTCATCGCGCGCCGGGTTCGGGAGGAAAAGATCTATTCGGAGATCGTGCCCTACCAGAAAGCCGAAGAGGCGTTCCGTGATATGAAGCCGAAGGCGGTGATCTTTTCCGGCGGGCCCGCGTCCGTCCTGGACAAGGACGCGCCGCTGGCGCCAAAGACGATCTATGAGGCCGGCGTGCCGCTGCTCGGCATCTGCTATGGCGAGCAAGCTATGGCGCAGCAGCTCGGCGGCAAGGTCGAAGGCGGTCATCATCGGGAATTCGGCCGCGCCGAGGTGACCGTTACCGAGAATACACCGCTCTTTGACGGGGTGTGGCGCAAGGGCGAGAAATATCCTGTCTGGATGAGCCATGGCGATCGCGTCACCGAGTTGCCGAAGGGCTTCAAGGTTCTCGGAACATCGCCCAACGCGCCGATTGCGATCATCGGCGACGACAAGCGCAAATTTTACGCTACCCAATTTCACCTCGAAGTCGTTCACACCCCGCACGGCGCCGCGCTGCTGCGCAATTTCGTGCGAAAGATCGCCGGTCTTACCGGCGACTGGACCATGCGCGCCTTTAGGGAAGAGGCAATTGAAAAAATTCGGAAGCAGGTGGGAAAGGGGCGGGTGATCTGCGGTCTCTCCGGTGGTGTTGACAGCGCAGTGGCCGCGGTGCTGATCCACGAAGCGATCGGCGACCAACTCACTTGCGTCCTGGTCGATCACGGGCTGATGCGGCTTGGCGAAGCGCAGAAGGTCGTGACGATGTTTCGCGACAGCTACAATATCCCGCTGGTGCACGTCGATGCATCCGACAAGTTTCTCAAGGCGCTCGAAGGCGTTGAGGATCCCGAGGAGAAGCGCAAGACGATCGGCAGGCTGTTCATCGACGTATTTGAGGCCGAGGCGAAAAAACTCGGCGGCGCTGAATTCCTGGCTCAGGGCACCCTTTATCCGGACGTGATCGAGAGCGTGTCGTTCACCGGCGGGCCCTCGGTGACGATCAAGTCCCATCATAATGTCGGCGGCTTGCCCGAACGCATGAATATGAAATTGGTCGAGCCGCTGCGCGAATTGTTCAAGGACGAGGTGCGGGTGCTCGGACGCGAACTGGGTTTGCCGGAGGCTTTTGTCGGCCGGCATCCATTTCCCGGGCCTGGTCTCGCGATCCGCTGCCCGGGCGCGATCACGAAAGAGAAGCTCGACATCCTGCGCCTTGCCGACGAGATTTTCATCGAAGAGATTCGCCGGACGGGCCAGTACGACGATATCTGGCAGGCGTTTGCCGTGCTGCTTCCGGTGAAAACCGTCGGCGTCATGGGCGACTATCGCACCTACGAATATGTCGTCGGCCTGCGCGCGGTGACATCGACCGACGGCATGACGGCCGACTTTTATCCCTTCGACATGAAGTTTCTCGGCCTGGTGGCGACACGCATTATCAACGAGGTCAAAGGCGTCAATCGCGTCGTCTACGACGTGACGTCGAAGCCGCCAGGCACAATCGAGTGGGAGTGATGATACCGTGCCTGTGACCATCTACGGCATCAAGAACTGCGACACTATAAAGAAAGCCCGTTCGTGGCTCGACAAGCAGGGCATCGAGTACGCGTTTCACGACTACAAGACTGCCGGAATCGATCGCGACCGTCTCGAGCGCTGGGCGAAAAAAGTCGGTTGGGAAACGCTCCTGAACCGCGCCGGGACGACATTTAAGAAGTTGCCGGAGAAAGACAAAGGCAATCTCTCCGCAGCCAAGGCTATCGGGTTGATGCTCAAGCAACCATCGATGATCAAGCGTCCGGTGCTCGACGTCGGCGGCGGCAGGCTGATGGTTGGCTTTGATCCTGAAGCCTATAAGGCCGCGTTGACCGCTCGATGATCAGCGGAGGGTGAGTCTTGCGGGATTTTGCTGGCGCAAAGCCGCGTCGGCGGCTTGATTTTGCCGGTATTTACGGCCACATGCGGCTCATGAATAAGCCCCTTGCCACGCCCGATTCGATTTCCACGACGCCGCTCGCCGCCGAAGTCGACCGGCGGCGCACCTTCGCAATCATTTCCCACCCTGACGCGGGCAAGACGACGCTGACCGAGAAATTGCTGTTGTTCGGCGGGGCCATCAATCTGGCCGGCCAGGTCAAGGCCAAGCGAGACCGCCGCTCGACCCGTTCCGACTGGATGGCAATTGAACGCGAGCGCGGTATTTCTGTGGTCACATCTGTGATGACCTTCGACTACGATGGCCGCGTCTTTAATCTACTCGACACGCCGGGCCACGAGGACTTCTCGGAAGATACTTATCGTACTTTGACCGCGGTTGACTCGGCCGTGATGGTCATAGACGCCGCGAAGGGCATCGAGACGCGCACGCGCAAGCTCTTCGAAGTATGCCGCCTGCGCGACATACCAATCGTTACGTTCATCAACAAAATGGACCGGGAGAGCAGGGATCCGTTCGAGTTGCTCGACGAGATCGAAAAAACGCTCGCCCTCGACACGTCTCCGCAGACCTGGCCGATTGGCCGTGGCCGCGACTTCGCCGGAACCTGCGATCTTGCCACCGGCGAGATGCGACTTGTCAGCGAGGACGGGAAAACTGTTGAGCGGCAGCCGCTCGATCTGCCTGCGCTTGCGGCAAGAAATCCCATGCTCGACGCCGCGGCAATCTCGGACGAGCTCAGGCTGGTGAAAGAGGCTTGCCGGCCTTTCGATTTCAAATCGTTCCGTGAAGGGCATCTGACTCCCGTGTTCTTCGGCTCGGCGCTGAAGAATTTCGGCGTCAAGGATCTGCTCGATGCGTTGGCAGCTTTCGCGCCGGCGCCGCGCGCGCAGGCGTCCAGCACGCGCATCGTTGACGCGCATGAAAATGCCATGACGGCCTTCGTCTTCAAGATACAGGCCAATATGGATCCAAATCACCGTGACCGAATTGCCTTCGCGCGCCTTTGTTCAGGCAAGTTGCGCCGCGGCATGAAGGCGAAGCTCACGCGCACCGCCAAGCCGCTGACCTTGTCCACCCCCCAGTTCTTTTTTGCTCAGGACCGCGCGCTCGCCGATGAAGCCTATGCCGGCGACGTTGTTGGCATTCCCAACCACGGCACCCTTCGCATCGGGGACACGCTTACCGAGGGCGAGGATCTTGCGTTTCTCGGCGTGCCAAACTTCGCGCCGGAAATCCTGCGCCGGGTGAAGCTCGGCGATCCGATGAAAGCGAAAAAACTGAAAGAGGCGCTCCAGCAGATGGCAGAGGAGGGGGTCGTCCAGGTATTCCGTCCGCTCGACGGCGCACCGGCGCTGGTTGGAGTTGTTGGCTCCTTGCAGCTTGACGTCCTGAAGGTGCGCTTATCGGAGGAATATGGCCTCGACATCAATTTCGAGCAGCCGGAATTCCAGTTGGCACGGTGGATCAGCGCAGCTGATGGAAAGAAACTCGAGGATTTCGTGCAGGCCAATTACTCGAGCTGCGCCGAGGACCTCGACAACGACAAGGTGTTCATGGCCCGCAACCAGTTTATTCTCGATTACACCCGCGAACGCGCGCCAGGAATTTCATTCGCCGACATCAAGGACGTGAAAGACGAGGCAGCCTAGTTCAATTTCACGTTCGCGGCTTGTATCACTGGCGCCCAGCGCGCAATCTCGCCGTCCATCCGCGCGCGCAATTCTTCCGGAGAAGAGCCAACCGGCTCCATCAACTGAGCCGCGAGTTTCTCGCGCACCTCCGGTCAGTTCATGATCTCGGCTACGTCCTTGCTGATTGTATCGATAATCGGCTTGGGAGTTTTGCCGGGTGAGATCAACCCGTTCCAGGCATCTGCTTCGACGTCTATGCCAGCCTCCCTCAAGGTCGGCACATCGGGCAAATAGGGTGAGCGCCTGGCAGTGGAGACGGCGAGAATTTTCACCGTGCCTGCCGTAGCCTGAGCCGTTACCGATTGGCCGGCAGACACGCCATTTGCGCATCATTGCGGATCACTGCCGTGACAGCTTGCGGCGAGCTGGCGTACGGCACGTGCACAAGCTGCGCGCCAGCCTTCAGCGCGATGGCCTCCATAGCAAGATGCGACAGCGAGCCATTTCCGATCGAAGCGAAATTGTATTTGCCAGGATTCTTTTTTAGCAGCGAAACGAGCTCCGCTACAGAGCTGATCCCAAGCTCCGCAGTCACCACGAGGACACTCGGCTGCGTCACCAACTGAGCAATAGGCGCGATGTCCTTGCGCGGATCGTACGGCAGCCGCGAGAACAGCAACGTGTTGATTGCGAGCGGACCGCCGATGCTCACGCCGAGTGTTGACCCATCAGGCGCCGCCTTCGCCACGATATCGGTGCCGAGATTGCGGCTTGCGCCGGGCTTGTTCTCGACGAGAAATGTGCTCCCCGGGTATTTCTGCTGCATGCCTTCGGCGACCAGGTGCGCCACGATATCCGGCGTCGATCCAGGTCCAAATGGCACCACAACCCGTACGGTTTGAGTGGGCCAATCCTGGGCCGCGACTGCTGCCCCAAGTCCAAGGGACAGAAAGAGCGGTGCGATCAGACGCTTTGCCAACCGATACATTGGGGTTTCGGCCATCTAAGCTGTTGCATTCGGGAAGTGGCTTGCATTGGTTGGGGCTATCCTCTACTTGCGGCGGCAGCAAAGCGTGAGTGTATCATGGGCTTAGGCATTCTCATTCTCGGCCTGGGCGTCTTCCTGGCGACGCACGTATTCGTCTCGTTCCGCGACGCGCGCGCGAATGTGATCGCCCGAATCGGGTTGCCGACTTATCGCGGCCTGTTCGCTCTGACCTCGCTCGTGGGCCTTGTGCTGATCGTATGGGGCTTTGGGGAATACCGGGCGAGCGGACTGGTTCGGATTTGGTCGCCGCCTGCGTTCATGCGGCACATCACCATAGGGCTGATGCTGTTCGCGACAATCTTTCTCGTCGCTGCCTTTGTCCCTAGCCACCTCAAGGCACGCCTCAAGCATCCGATGCTGGCGAGCGTGAAGACCTGGGCTTTCGCGCACCTGCTCTCTAATGGCGACCTCGGCTCGATTCTGCTATTCGGCACCTTCCTCGCTTGGGGCGTCTACGCACGGATTGCCGCCAAACACCGCAGCGACCTTAAGCCAGTCGCCGAGCCGTCCGGTTGGACGAACGATGCGCTTGTTGTTGCAATCGGCGTGATCGTTTATCTCGCGCTGGGCTATGCATTCCATCCCGTTGTGATTGGTGTCCCGGTGTTCGGAAAATAACATGTCGGTCCAGGACGAAGTCCGTCGGCTTACGGCCCCAGACATACGCGCGCGCAAGGGCGGCGAGCCGATTGTCTGTCTCACCTCTTATCATGCCCACACTGCTCGCATCGTCGACGCGCATTGCGATGTGATCCTGGTCGGCGACTCGCTCGGCATGGTCATGCATGGGCTCGAGACGACGGTTCCAGTCACGCTCGAAATGATGATCCTGCAGGGTCATGCCGTGATGCGCGGTTCAAAACGAGCGCTGGTGGTCGTCGATATGCCTTTCGGTTCCTACGAAACCTCGAAGGAGCAGGCCTTTACGAATGCCGCGCGCGTCATGAAGGAAACCGGCTGCGGCGCGATCAAGGTCGAGGGAGGCAAGCGGATGGCGGAGACTATTGCCTTTCTTGCAGAACGCGGCGTGCCGGTGATGGGGCATGTCGGGCTGACCCCGCAAGCGATCAATACAATCGGGTCATTCCGGGCACAGGGCCGCGACGAAACCGACTGGGCACGCATAGAGGAAGATGCGATTTCGGTTTCACAGGCAGGCGCATTTTCAGTCGTGATTGAGGCGGTGGCCGAGCCGCTTGCGCGCAAGCTCACATCAGCGGTGTCAATTCCCACCATCGGCATTGGAGCGAGCCCAGCCTGCGATGGCCAGATTCTGGTACTTGAGGACATGCTCGGGTTGTCGCCGCGGGTGCCGAAATTCGTCAAACGCTATGGAACTCTTGGTCCCGGAATTGAGAAAGCGGTCGCGGATTACGCGGCAGAGGTGCGGTCGCGCGCCTTTCCTGGCCCAGAGCACGTTTATTCAATGAAAAGCAAGAAGAGATAAGACCCTGAAATATTAACGGTTGTCGGCTTTCGCTTTGCCTTAGGCGCGCCACATCGCTAGTTTACGGCGCAATCCGGCCCGGACGGGGTCAAAAGGCAGGTTTGGGACGATCTTGGCCGATATTTTTCATGAAGTAGACGAAGAAGTCCGGCGCGAGCGACTCAGGAAGCTGTGGGATCGCTACGGCGTCTATGTGATAGCGCTTGCCGTCCTGATTGTGGCCGGCATTGCCGCCTGGCGCGGCTATGAATACTGGGTGGCCAAAAGAGCAGCCGCTGCGGGCGCCGCTTTCGAAGCCGCGCTGACCTTGAGCGAGCAGGGCAAATTCGCCGAGGCAGAAGCTGCGCTGGCCAAGATCGCGGCTGAAGCCCCCGCAGGGTATCGCTTGCTGGCGCGCATGCGGGCAGCGGCGGCGCTCGGCCAAATCAAGCCTGCCGACGCGGTAAAAGCATACGATGAACTTTCGGCTGATGCCTCGCTTGGCGCGATCTGGCAGGATCTCGCTGCCATACGCGCCGGCATGCTGCTGGTGGACACCGCCTCGCTTGCTGACATGCGCAGGCGGCTCGATCCGGTTGCCGAGCCGGCGCGCAGTTTTCGTCACACCGCGCGGGAGCTTCTGGCCTTGTCCGCTTGGCGCAATCATGATTTGGCCGCTGCGCGGCGATATCTTGATATGATCACCGGGGACGCGGAATCGCCTGTGGGCACGCGCGCGCGTGCCGAGGTCCTCTCCGGGATGATCGCCGCTGAAGGCAAAGGTTGAGGGGTAAAGGCATGCGAGCACTTCACCGCGCCGTGCTGCTGACTGGCCTCGCGATCGCTGCGCCGACACTGGCCGCGTGTTCGAATTTCGATATGGACAAGCTCGACATATTTGGCCTGAACGAGAAGAAAAAACTGCCGGGCGAGCGCAAGGACCTTTTTCCGGGCGGAGTTCCCGGCGTCACACAAGGCATCCCCCCGGAATACATGAGAGGGAATCAGCCGACGCCCGAAACCGCTCAATCACTCGCGCCTGAGCAAAACAAGGAAGCGGCGGCCGCCGAACAGGAAAGCAAGCCGCAACCGGAGCAGAAGCCGAAGCCGAAGCGCGCGGCGAAGCCGCGAACGGCATCTTCACCGCCGCCGCAGGCCAGCGAGCAGCCCTCGACGTGGCCGCAACAGGATCAACAGCCACCACAGCAAAGCACGCAGGCGCCCTGGCCGGCGCCGGCACAAGCCAATAGTCCGTCGCCCTGGCCTTCCTCCCCGCAGCCCGGCACTTTCTCGCGCTGACGAGTCCGCCTTTGCGGGCTTGACCGGGAGGTGAGCGCCGCCGCAAACACGTCTTGAATTTAGTGATGGACTGTCGGCTCGGACCTGGCAGCGACACCGATGAATCGCACAATTGCTATTGTAGGTCGGCCGAACGTCGGAAAATCGACTTTGTTTAATCGGCTGGTCGGTCGGCGGCTTGCGTTAGTCGACGACCGGCCAGGCGTCACTCGAGACAGGCGCGAGGGGCAGGGCCGTCTGGGCGATATTGAGTTTAGGGTCGTTGACACGGCGGGGCTCGAGCAGTCTGCGCCAGAAACTCTATCCGGTCGGATGCGGCAGCAGACCGAAGCCGCCATCGATCAAGCCGACGTTATTTTTTTTATGATTGACGCGCGGACCGGACCACTGCCGGCAGATCAGGCCTTTGCCAACGCTGCGCGTAAATCCGGAAAGCCGGTCATCCTCATCGCCAACAAGAGCGAAGGAACAGCGGGCGAATCCGGTCGGCTGGAAGCCTATGCGCTCGGACTCGGCGAGCCCGTACCGGTTTCCGCCGAGCATGATGAGGGCATGTCCGATCTTTATGATGCTTTGCGCGCCGCGCTGCCGGAAGAAGTCCCGCAGCCGGAGACCAAAGCCGAAAGGGATGCCGCTCACCCGATTCGTGTCGCTATCGTGGGCCGCCCCAACGCGGGCAAGTCGACGCTCATAAACCGCTTGATCGGCGAGGAGCGCTTGCTCACCGGACCCGAAGCCGGCATTACGCGCGACGCCATTGCGGTAGAGCATGACTGGCAGGAACGCAAATTTCGGATCTATGACACCGCGGGACTACGCCGACGGTCGCGCGTTGAGGAAAAGCTGGAGAAACTTTCGGTTGCCGACGCGCTTAACGCAGTGCGCTTTGCAGAAGTTGTGGTCGTGCTGCTCGATGTCGAAAATGCATTCGAGGAACAGGACCAGCGCATCGCCGACCTCGTCGAACAGGAAGGGCGCGCTATCGTCATTGCAGTCAACAAATGGGATCTGAAGGAGAAGACAGCCGGCGCAATCGGCAAACTGCGCGAACAGGCGGAGGAGAAGCTCACCCAACTCAAGGGTGTGCCGTTAGTGGCCGTCTCCGGCCTTACGGGCGAGGGTCTCGACCGGTTGATGCAAGCTGTCATTGACGCCTATGACGTGTGGAACAGGCGTATTCCAACGAGCGCATTGAACCGCTGGTTCGAGCACGCGGTCAGCGCCCATCCACCGCCGGCCGTGTCCGGACGCTCGCTGCGTCTGAATTACATCACACAGCCGAAAAGCCGGCCGCCAAGCTTTGTGGTGTTCTGCACCCGAGCGGAAGCCGTGCCCGACGCCTACAAGCGGTATCTGTTGAACTCACTGCGCGAGACGTTTGATCTGCCCGGGACGCCGATCCGACTGGCCCTGCGTGAGAAAGACAACCCGTACAAGGGCAGGGCAAAACGCAAGCACTAGACGGGATAGGTCGAGGTTTAAGAATTTCAACGTCTTGACCGCGCTTGTCCCGGCCATGACGTTGACCAACCACGTAAAGCCATCTCGCATTTCTCAAAGATCAAGCGGGGGCCGGCACATCCAGAAATTTTTCCGCCCGGAAGTCATAGATCCTGCCGTTTTCCGAGCAGTCGGGAAGACACAACGGGAGGATTGCTTTCGCGATTTTTTCCGGCGTCGGCAGCGTTGCGGGATCTGCGCCCGGAAAAGCCGACAGATACATGCGCGTACGTACAGGCCCGGGCGAGAATAAATTGGCTCGCACCGTCGTGGTCGCGTTTTCCGCTGCATAGGTACGCACCAAGGCGTCGAGCGCGGTCTTGGATGCCGCGTAAGGTCCCCAATAGGCGCGTCCCAAATAAGCGACAGACGATGTCAGGAATACCGCTCGGCCGGCCTGCGAACGCTGAAGCAGGGGATCCATGCATCGGATCAGCTGCCAGTTGGCGGTGACGTTCACAGCGAGGAGATTGTCCCAATCTTTCGTCTCCACGTGCGGAAGGGGCGAAAGCGGGCCAAGAACCCCGGCATTGCCCACCAGCACGTCGAGCCGCTGGTAGCGATCGTTGAGCGCGAGTGCGAGCCGCGCGATCCCATCCCTGTCCTTGACGTCGAGCGGCACCAGCGTTGCGGAGCCTCCGGCCGCCTTGATCTTGTCGTCGAGCGCCTCCAGCCCGCCGACGGTGCGGGCCACGGCCACGACATGCGCGCCCGACTGCGCAAGTTCTAAGGCAATCGCCGCCCCGATGCCACGCGAGGCTCCGGTCACCAGCGCAATGCGATCTGAGAGAGGGTGGGAATGGTCGGTCATTGCCTGATCGTGCCCGGCCATTCTGCCAGGCATCCGCGTCTTTCTTGCATCGAGCCATAGAAGACGGGGATGGCCGGGACAAGCCCGGTCATGACGATTGCCAAGGTGCTAGATAGCTTCAGCCAGCAAGGATAATTGCCGTGGGCTGGCTTCTTGCGCGGCGAGATCCGTAAGCGGCGTGGGATAGTCACCGGTAAAGCAATGATCGGTGAACTGCGGCCGGATCGGGTCGCGTCCCTCGAAGCCCATGGCGCGATAGATACCGTCGACCGACAGGAACGCCAGTGAATCTGCGCCAATGAATTGTCTCATGCCCTCGAGGTCGTGGGTGGCCGCTAGCAGCTTGTCACGTTCGGGCGTGTCTATCCCGTAGTAGTCGGGATGAGTGATCGGAGGCGAAGCGATGCGGAAGTGAACTTCTCTGGCGCCTGCATCGCGCATCATCTGCACGATCTTGCGCGACGTCGTACCCCGCACGATCGAGTCATCGACAAGAACGATCCGCTTGCCGGCGACCACGGTGCGGTTGGCGGAATGCTTGAGCCGGACGCCCTGGTCACGAATGGCCTGCGTCGGCTGAATAAACGTGCGACCGACGTAGTGATTGCGAATGATGCCGAGCTCGTAGGGGACTTTTGCCTCCTGGGCGAAACCGATCGCAGCCGGCACACCAGAGTCGGGTACGGGTACAATGACGTCGGCCTGCGCGGGCGCTTCGCGAGCGAGCTCCGCGCCCATGGTTTTACGCACGTCGTACACGTGCCGACCGCCGACGATGGAGTCAGGGCGCGAGAAGTAAATGTATTCAAAAATGCAGGGACGAGCCGGTATCGGCGGGAACGGTTTGTGCGACTGGGCGCCATCCTCATCAAAGACCACCACTTCGCCGTTCTCGACGTCGCGCACGTACTGCGCACCGATGATGTCGAGGGCGCATGTTTCGGACGCAAGTATCGGACATCCGTCGAGCTTGCCGATCACGAGGGGACGGATGCCGAGGGGATCGCGTGCACCGACGAGTTTCTTGTTCGTCAAGCCGACAAAGGCATAAGCGCCTTCAAGCTGGCGCAGGCCCTCGATGAATCGATCGACGAAGCGGTTGCGTTTGGCGCGCGCGACCAGGTGCAGGATTACCTCGGTATCGGTCGTCGACTGCATCATCGCGCCTTCGTGCACGAGGTCGCGGCGCAGCTTGATGCCATTGGTCAGATTGCCGTTGTGACCGATCGCGAAGCCGCCGCCTTCGAGTTCTGCGAACAACGGCTGCACGTTACGAAGGATCGTTTCACCAGTGGTTGAATAGCGCACGTGCCCCATTGCGGACGTGCCGGGCAGGCGATCAATCACCTCACGCCGGGCGAATGCATCTCCGACCAGCCCAAGTCGTCGCTCGGAATGGAAACGCTTGCCGTCGAAAGAGACAATTCCAGCGGCTTCCTGACCGCGATGCTGGAGCGCGTGCAGGCCAAGCGCGGTAATCGCCGCCGCATCGGGATGGCCGAAAATGCCGAACACGCCGCATTCCTCTCGCAGACGGTCGCCGTCGAAATCCAGCTCCATGGGCACGATGTCCTGCGGCTGTTTCTGCATGTTATCGCGTTCTGTTCGCCCTTGGTTGCACTAGGGGCATTTCCGAACGCTGGTCGGGACTGGCATCGGGCGTATCCTGGTCTTCCGGCTTTGGCCTCTTCAGCCTCTTTAAAATGGTGCTTTCCGGGTCATCCGGCAACATCGACATCAACCATTGTCCCGTGTTTTGCAGCACGAGTTTTGACTTGGCGCTGCGCACCCACTCGGGCTGGCTGCGGTCAGGCACCAGCCAGGCGAAAAACAGAAACGCGACCACGACGATCACCAGCCCCCGGCCAAGGCCAAACAGGAAGCCGAGCGTGCGGTCGAGTGCTCCGACGCGGCTGTCGAGAACCATGTCGGAAATGCGCGCAGTAATGATCGACACGATGAGGAGGGTGGCGAGGAAGACGCCGCCAACCGAAACAGCGGCCGCGACCGTGTCGCTGGTGAAGTACTGCTTCGCCATCGGCAGTATGCGGCTATACGAATAAAGCGTCACGACTGCAGCGACACCCCAGGCACCAATTGACAGGATCTCGCGCATGAATCCGCGGATCATGGCGAGGAGCCCTGATATCAGCATGACCATCAGTAAAATGATGTCGAGCAGCGTGATCGGCATCGAGGGCTCATGCGCTCCGCAGGTTTTTGCAGTTCATGCCCCACCTGGCCGTCGGCCCGTGCGAGGAATCCGCGCCTGCCATAGCGGTTACGGACCGGAGCGGGAATGTCGACCCTAAGTGTTTAATTTTAGGCCCATTTTCTGCGCTTCAACTCGCGCTGAAGACGCGGCTAAAGCCGGTTTCGACGCGCCGTATATAGCTGGGCATTACGGTCCCGTCACCCGTATTGTCCACGAGTTTTGGCAGCCATGCGCGCCTTGCCTCCGGCGGCAATGCCCGCCACGAGGCTGGCAAGGGTACCGACCTCGTTGACTGTCAGTCCGGGTTCGGAACGTTCGCCCCGGGCCGCTTCTGGCACAATGGCCCCCTTGAAGCCCAGCTTGGCAGCTTCTTTGAGGCGCGAGGCGGTCTGCGCTACCGGCCTGACGGCGCCGGAAAGGGACACCTCGCCGAAATAGACGGCGTCCGAGGGCAGGGGCGCGTTGGCGAGCGAGGATACAAGCGCAGCCGCGGCTGCAAGATCACCCGCCGGCTCCTGGATGCGCATGCCGCCGGCAACGTTAAGATAAACATCGTGGCCGCCGAGCCGCACGCCGCAATGCGCCTCGAGGACCGCGAGCACCATCGATAAGCGGTTTGGGTCCCAGCCCACAACCGCACGCCGGGGAGTGCCAAGCGATGTCGGGGCAACCAGCGCCTGAATTTCCACCAGGAGCGGGCGAGTACCCTCAATGCCGGCGAACACCGCAGTGCCCGGTTGCCCGAGGTCGCGTTCCGACAAAAACAGTTCCGAGGGGTTGGCGACTTCGCGCAGGCCAGCGCCGGTCATTTCGAACACGCCGATTTCATCGGTCGGTCCGAACCGATTTTTTACCGCGCGCAATATGCGGAACTGATGCGAGCCTTCGCCTTCAAAGGCAAGCACCGCATCGACCATGTGCTCGACGACACGAGGACCAGCGATTTGCCCATCCTTGGTGACATGTCCCACCAGGATGACCGCTGCGCCTGACTTCTTGGCAAAACGGATCAGCGCCTGCGCAGCGCCGCGCACCTGGGTCACTGTGCCGGGGGCGGAATCAACCATGTCGGTCCACATGGTCTGGATGGAATCAATGACGACCAGCCGCGGCGTCGTTCCTTCCGAAAGGGTCGCGATGATATCTTCGACTGCCGTTTCCGCCGCCAATTCGACTTTGCAATCGCGCAACCCCAATCGCTCGGCGCGCAGGCGGACTTGAGCCACCGCTTCCTCACCGGAGATATAAACCGTGCGATAGCGGGCACGGGCCATGGCCGCGGTAGCCTGGATAAGCAGCGTCGATTTGCCGATGCCCGGGTCGCCGCCGACCAGCAGCACCGATCCGCGCACAAAGCCACCGCCCGTGACGCGGTCGAGTTCCCCGATGCCGCTGGGCAGACGCGGGGCGTCGTGGGCCTCCCCGGCGAGCGCCTCCAGCGCAAAAAGCCGGCCCCTCCCGGGTTTGCGGCCAAGGCCGGCTGGACGGTCCCCCCCTTCCTCGCTCAGGGTATTCCATTCACCGCAGGCTTCGCACTTTCCTTGCCAACGGCTGAACGCAGCGCCGCAGTTCTGGCAAACAAAGCTGAGGTTGCGCTTCGACATTGGGAATCGGTGTGGAAAGCCGACAAGAGACGCTAGGCGACTGATGAGAACAATACAAGAACATTTTTTAAAAAGCCGCTAACGATCACGCATTAAAAGGACGGCCCTCAACCCTCCCGATAGACCCGCCGGTAACGCGGGCCCAGGCTGGTTAGAATCTCGTATCCGATCGTGCCTGCGGCCGCTGCCAGGGCGTCCACGCCAATGTCGCCGCCGATCAGCGTGACCAGGTCTCCACGCCTGACGGAATGATCTGGCAGGGCCGTTATGTCGATCGCCAGAAGGTCCATAGAGACGCGGCCAGCCAAGGGACAGCGTGTGCCTGAGACAATGGCACTTGCGCCTGGGGCTGCATCGGTGGCGCTGGCCGCGCGCGGGTAGCCGTCGGCATAGCCCACGGCAACCACGGCGATGCGTGTGAGATGCCTGGCTGTCCAGGTTGCGTTGTAACCGACCGTTTCGCCTTTCGGGACGGTGCGCACCTGCAGGACGCACGCCTGCAGTTCAATGACCGCGCGCATCGGATTGCGATGGCCGGGCGTCGGATTGATCCCAAACAGGGCCGCACCGGGACGCACCATGTCACAATGGGCGGCACTGCCGAGAAAAATGCCGGACGAATTGGCGAGCGAGCTTGGGATGCCACGGTAGAGGAGCCGGACCTCGCGGAATAAATTCATCTGACGTTCGTTGAGCGGGTGGTCGGGCTGCTCGGCGGTGACGAGATGGCTCATCAGCAAGTTGACGCCATGATTTGCCGCGCGGATGCGCGGCGCCAGCGCCACGGCCTCCTCTGCGGAAAGGCCCAGCCGGTTCATGCCGGTGTCGACATGGAGCGCTGCACCACCACGCCATCCGTTGGCCGAACAAAATGCGTCCCATTCCGCGAGCTCGACCAGGCTGCCGATGACCGGGCGAGCGCGGACGGCAGCGAACGCGCCCGCGGTTCCGGGCAAAAGTCCGTTGAGCACGTAAATAACAGGTTCCGTCGCAGCGGCGCGGACGTGTCGGGCCTCGGCGAGGTCGGCAACGAAGAAGGTCCTGCATCCAGCGGCCGCAAGTGCGCGGGCGACTGGATCGATACCGCAGCCGTATCCGTCCGCCTTGATGACAGCCGCGCATTCGGACGGCATCGACCGGCGAGCTAGGTCCTGCCAATTGGATACCATTGCCCCCAGATCGACTGTCAGCATTCCGCCAGCCGGTTGATCGAACCGAGCCGATTCCGTCCGGCGACCTTGGGATGTGGCGTCCACCGGCAAGTCGGCGTGTAGGGCTGTTTCGGCCTTGGCCATGGTCTTCGGTTTAGCTGCCTGCGGCCCCTCAGTCTATGTGGCGTCTTACATGCGTTCAGGCAAACGAGCTTCGCGGGCAAGCGATGAAAAGCGGGTGACCGCGGCATCGAACTGCAATTCGACCGTGCCGGTCGGGCCATGGCGTTGTTTGCCAATGATAACCTCGGCCCTGCCGTGCACCTTGTCCGCTTCCGCCAGCCACTCCGCAAACTTTTCGCGGTTCGATTCCAACGGCTTGCGCATCTGGTGATAATATTCCTCGCGGTAGACAAACAGGACCACGTCGGCGTCCTGCTCGATGGAACCGGATTCTCGCAGGTCCGACAGCTGCGGCCTTTTGTCATCGCGGCTTTCCACTTGGCGCGAAAGCTGCGAGAGCGCCAGAATCGGCACATTGAGTTCTTTTGCCAAGGCCTTGAGCTTGGTGGTGATCTCGGTGATTTCCTGTACCCGGTTTTCCGCCGAGCGGCGGGTCGACCCCTGCAGAAGCTGCAAATAGTCGACTATCACCAAATCCAGGCCGCGCTGGCGTTTGAGCCGTCGTGCGCGAGCCGCCAGTTGGGCCACCGACAGGCCACCCGTCTCGTCGACATAAAGCGGAATGTTCTGCAGTTCGATCGAGTAATCTTTGATTTTTTCAAAATCACTTTCACTGATGCCGCCGCGCCGGATCTGGTTCGACGGGATGCCGGTTTGCTCGGCGATGATACGAGTGGCGAGTTGCTCGGCTGACATTTCGAGCGAGAAGAACCCGACAATGCCGCCATTCACAGTGCTGGTGTGCCCGTCCGGCTTGATCTCGCCACGCCAGGCCTTCGCGACGTTGTATCCGATGTTTGTGGCGAGCGCGGTTTTGCCCATGCCGGGGCGACCGGCCAGAATAACCAGATCGGATTGCTGTAGACCCCCCATCATCCGGTCGAGGTCATCGAGCCCGGTGGCGGTGCCGGAAAGTTTGCCATCGCGCTGGAAAGCATGTGCGGCCATGTCGATGGCCGTGGTGAGCGCCTGCGCGAAGCGCTGGAAGCCCCCGTCGTATCGACCGGTTTCCGCCAGCTCGTAAAGTCTTCGTTCCGCGTCTTCGATTTGATCTCGTGGAGAAAAATCGACAGGCGCATCGTACGCGACGTTGACCATATCCTCGCCGACCTGGATGAGCGCACGACGGATCGACAGGTCGTAAACAGTATGCCCGTAGTCCTCAGCGTTGATGATTGTTGTCGCTTCGGCGGCGAGCCGCGCCAGATATTGACTGACAGTGAGGCCGCCTATGTCGATGTTGCCATCCAGGAACGTCTTCAGTGTAACAGGCGTCGCCAGCTTGCCGGCCCGTATGAGATCACGTGCGAGCTGATAGACCTTCTGGTGGATCGGTTCGAAAAAATGCGCCGGTTCGAGAAAATCCGAAACACGGTAGAAGGCTTCATTGTTGACGAGGATTGCGCCTAACAGCGCCTGTTCCGCCTCGATATTATGCGGAGCCGAGCGGTAGAGCGGGGCAGGTTCTTCGACCTGCTTGCGGGCTGTCGAATCAGCGAGTGCCATGGAGGATCGGTGCTTACCCGGAAATTGTGGCATAGCACGCGTTTTGTATGGGAACCGCGCTGCCGACGAGGTTGCCCCGCAATTCACAAGCCGCACGGAGCAGTGGGTAAGTAATTTTTCCTTGACCACGGCCCGTTTATGTCGGCGGTTTCAGAACAGGCTATTCGCCGGCGAGACGGAGCGGCGGTTTGCGCTTGCCTTCAGCTGCGGCGAGCCGGCGCTCCTCGCGCGAAATATAGTCCCGCGTGACAGGCACCACGCCCTGGCGCTTGGCAAGCTGGATTTGCATCACCATCATGTTTTGCTCGCGGAAGGACATTTCCGAAGCTGCGAGATAGAACTCCCACATACGCACGAAATGCGGCTCATAGATCCGTTCGACGTTCTCGCGATGAGCCAGAAACCGCTCACGCCAGGCCTTCAGGGTCTCGGCATAGTGCATGCGAAGAATTTCAATATCCGTGACAAGAAGGCCAGCGCGCTCGATCGCTGGCACCACTTCCGACAGCGCCGGAATATAGCCGCCCGGGAAAATATATTTCGCAATCCATGGATTGGTGACATTCGGCCCTTCCGAGCGGCCGATTGAATGCAGCACCATTACCCCATCGTCTCTGAGCAGTTCGGCGCACCTACTGAAAAAGGTATCGTAATGGCCGACGCCGACGTGCTCGAACATGCCCACGGAAACGATGCGATCAAACTGATCGCGCACGTCCCGATAATCCTCCAGCAGAAATCGCGCGCGATCGCTTAGCCCTTTTTCAGCGGCACGTTCATTGGCGATGGCATACTGCTCCTGTGAAAGCGTGATGCCCGTGACGTTGGCGCCGCCAAGTTCGGCAAGATAGAGACCCAGACCGCCCCAACCCGAACCGATGTCGAGGACATGTTGGTCGGGTTCAAGTCGGAGCTTGGCCGCGAGGTGACGTTTCTTGGCGAGCTGCGCGTCGTCCAGCGATGTATCCGGCGTCTCGAAGTATGCGCAGCTGTACTGCCTGTCCGCGTCGAGAAAGAGCGAGTACAGACGGCTGTCGAGGTCGTAATGGTGCGCGACATTGAGTTGAGCGCGCTTGCGCGGATTAAACTGGGCTAATCGGCGTCCGACGTAGCGCAGAAGCCTTTGCGGACGCCCCCAATTGGGCACCTCGGTTTCCTGGCCGAGCACGACGGCAAGTACGTTGGCGATTGTGCCCTGCTCGACCACCAACGTGCCATCCATATACGCTTCGCCGAACTTGAGCTCGGGGTCGAACAATATTCCGAGTTCAGCGGCGCGCGTCGTGAAACGCACCGCAACCGGCGCGCCAGTGCCATCGCCAAATGTAAAAGTCTTTCCCCGCGAGGTGGTGAGCTTGAACGTGCCCCGCCGGATGAATGTACCGAACAAAGTCTGAAGCAACCGGTCCATCGGCCGCCTCCATCACCCAATCTGCGCGCTGCTACCGACCCTTCTTCGAAAAGACAACGCGGCTGAATGCACAAACGTTCTTAGGTATTTAATCAAAGTTGCCGCGCCCCAGCAATGCTGCAAAACGTAATGCCACCATCCATCCGAACGCAGGTCACAATTGTAAAATAATACGCTAGCAATGTATTTCACCGTCGGGCAGATGGACGCCAAGGGAGTGTGAAACCGGATGAATCTAAAAGGACGCGCCTGCAGGACAGGTCTCGTGAGCGGCATCGTGATGGCATTGCTTGTCAGCAACGTCGAGCGCGCAGGAAAGCCTCGATCGGGGCAAAACTCCGACCCAGCTATTCGCCTCCCATTGTTCGGTTTGTCACAAATCGCCCCGCGGGTTGGCCAAATCGGGCGGGCTATTCGGTCTCGATGGCTTCCTGCGCGAGCATTATATGAGCAGCCGTGAAACGGCTGCTGCCATGTCCGCTTATCTGAGAGGATTGGACAGCGGGCCTGCACCGACGCGCGCATCAAAGCGTGCGGCCAGAGGTGATGACAATGCGAAGCTCAATGAAAAGAAAAAGCCGGCATCCAAGCCGGGCGCAGTAAGGGGAGCCGGGGAGTCGAAGGGGTCCGACTCGAAGCCTGCTGATATCCTTGCGCCCGAAGCCGGATCGCGCTGAGCCGAGTGCGCCCGCGGCAAGCGAGTCAAGGCCCGCCGAAGGCACCAAGCAGAGATAAATCGAGCTTTCGGCTGAGGCGGCTCAGGCCTCTTCGCTCTTTTTCTTTTTGGCTTTTGCAGGCTTGGCGGGAGGCTCGGCGGCTTCCGCGCCGGCCGCCGCCGTCGCTCCTGCGTCCTCGCGCTCGCGCCGAGTGCTTACGGCCTCGGGCTCAAACATCGCTTCGGCAGCAGCTGCCGCAGCAGCAGCCGCTTCCTCAGCTTCTGTACGCCTTACCGTTACGTCCTCGCCACGGGCAATGCGCTGCGCCTCGTCCGCGCTACGCGCGACTGTAACGGTGATTGACACCTCGACTTCGGGGTGAAGCGCCAATGGCACTTTGTACTGGCCGATCGTCTTGATTGGTGCATTGAGCGCAATCAGGGAGCGCGTGATCTCTGCTCCGTCATCTTTGAGCAAGGCCGCAATATCACGCGCGGAAACAGAGCCAAACAATTGGCCTGCTTCGCTCGCCTGACGCAGCACCACAAAGCTCTTGCCGTCGAGCTTGGCAGCAAGCTTGCCGGCTTCGCCCTTCATCTCGAGGTTGCGCGCCTGAAGCTCAGACTTCATCTCCTCGAATCGCTTCTTGTTGTCGACGGTCGCTCGCAAGGCCTTGCCGCGCGGCAGCAAAAAGTTGCGCGCAAAGCCATCCTTTACACGCACGACATCGCCCATTTGTCCGAGCTTTCCGATACGCTCGAGCAGGATCACTTCCATTTTTGTTTCTCCTCTGAATTTAAATCTTCGTCACCGATTTGATCTCACGAAGGGGAAGGAGGGCCGCGTTTGCGCGCGACTTGCCCTCGTAAATCAAAAACTGAATCGAAAACGCCGAGCAGGCAGAGCGCGAGCAGTGGCCAACCAAGCACGATCACAGCCGCGTATGCGAGTGCGAGCATGAAGCCGCGCATGTTCATGCCGGCAGTAATTGCGTGCAGCACCGCGAAGCCGAGCACGCCGTAGGCGAGCAGCAGGCTTGCCGAAAAGACACCAGCCGCGATTCCCAGCAATCCGTCGACAAAGCTCAGGGCAATCGCGAGGGCGAGTGCGGCAACGATCGCCGCCGGAAAGGTCATGGCAGAAAGTTGCGGCCAGGGGCGCGAGAGGCGACCCGAGAACTTGACGATCCTCGCCGCCAGCCAAAGGTTGAGCAGATTAGTAATCGTGGCAAACACCGCCGCCGCGACCGGTATCGCGGTCACCAGGAAATCGAGCAGCCGATCGGCTTTTGACTCGTTGCCGGGGCTGGCGACCTGGGTACGCAAAATCGTGTTGAGCGCGCTGCGCAGTCCTGTCCGAAAACTTTCAGCGTCAGTGCCAAAATTCGGAATCGCGAGAAGCACAACCAGTGCACCAAGAAACGCCGCCCACAGGACCAGCCGCCCGGGGGGATACCATTCGAATGCTGCCTGGTACGGGGGCGCGTTCGCGGCCGGCGCTGTAGGCCGAGCGAGCATAGCGAGGTATCCGAGCCACCACGCTGGAATGCCGGCGCCGACCATGAATACAAACAGAAAAACGGCGCCGAAAAAGATGCCCAGGGCGAGCGAGCCGGCAAGAGCCGCAGTCAGTGCAGCCCAATGACTCCACCCGAGACCGGCGATCATGATCGGGAGCGGCGCGAGATAGAACAGCGGAATCGACAGCAACGTGCCCGACGTCACGGACGCGAACAGCAGGGCCGCTGCGGCCCCGGCGCCAATGCCTATAACTGCCAGATGCATTATCACGAGCTGTCCCGCTCCTTTTGAGCGGTTAGAGGCGGATCGAACTTCCACCCCAACCATCGGCTTTTCCGGTAACCGGAAAGCCTCGCTAATGTTTTACTGTATCACATAAGGCAGCAGGCCGAGAAAGCGCGCGCGTTTGATAGCTTGCGCCAGCTCGCGCTGCTTTTTCGCCGATACCGCGGTGATCCGGCTCGGAACGATTTTGCCTCGCTCCGATACGTAGCGCTGCAGCAGCTTCACGTCCTTGTAGTCGATCTTCGGCGCGTTCGCGCCGGAGAAAGGGCAGGTCTTGCGACGGCGGAAGAACGGTCGGCGAGCGCCGCCTTGTGGTGCGAATGCCATGGCTTATTCCTCCGCGACCACAACTTCTTCGCCATTATCGCCGCCTTCGTCGCGGCGTCGCCTCTCACCGCGTCCGCGTTCGTCGCGGTCGCGATCGGACTTGCGCATCATCGCAGAGGGGCCGTCCTCGTGTGCCTCAACGCGGATGGTGAGATAGCGCAGTACATCTTCGTTAAGGCGCTCTTGGCGCTCGACTTCGTTGAGAGTCGCTGCCGGCGCATCGACGTTGAGCAGCGTCATATGCGCCTTTCGATTCTTGCGAATCCGGTAGGTGAGGGACTTCAAGCCCCAATATTCGTTCTTCGTGACCTTGCCACCCATCTGCCCGATGACGCCGGACAGTTGCGTGGTCAAGTCCTCGACCTGCTGCGCGCTCAGATCCTGGCGCGCGAGATAGACGTGTTCGTATAGCGGCATGAATGCCTTTCCCTTGTTCAAAATCCCTATCCTCGATCCCGGCGCCAAGCCCCTCGAGCCCTTCGGGGAAAGGCTCGAATGCTCTGAAGGCGGAAGCACGGGACGCCAGACCAACAGGTCCTGCCGGCTTGAATTCGGGCCGGCCGTCCGTTCAGCTCCCAACCAGGATCGATGGAGCCCGGGGTTTATAGGGTTTTTTGCCGAAAAGGCAAGGCAAAACAACGCTGCGCTGTTGCGACCGCGTGCGCCATACGACCTCTACACAGCGCGCGTTCCGGCCTCGTCCCTTTGCAGCCGATCGGCAAGCTTTACGGCCAGGTCGGCGCCTTCGCGGATTTGCCGTGCGGTGTCATCGGTCTGATGAGCCAGACGTATTTTTTTGAGCGCCTCGAGGAGCCGGTTCAAATTTTGCGCTAGGAACTGGCGGCGAAAGGTCGGATCGATCCGTGCCCGAACAAGCTCATCCTCGGTAACCGGGTCGTTCATCGTGCATTGGCTCGCCGAATTCACCCGGAAATCCTACTCACAAGTGTTTGTCGCAAGGTTACCTCCGGTCGCAAAACTTGACAGGACCGCCAGCGAAGGTGTCTTTCGGCCCGATTTATGGGTGGGGGACCAGCGGACATAGCATGTCAGTCGCTTTTGTATTTCCGGGCCAAGGCAGCCAGGTTGTTGGAATGGGCAAGTCGCTGGCGGCGAACTTTACCGCCGCGCAGGATGTTTTCGACGAAGTCGATACCGCTCTCGACGGCAAACTCAGCACGGTCATGTTCGAAGGACCCGCCGATACGCTTATGCTAACCGAAAATGCGCAGCCTGCCCTGATGGCGGTTTCACTGGCCGCATTTCGGGTGCTGGAAAAAGAAGCGGGCCTCAAGCTGAAGAGCGATGCACAGTTCGTCGCCGGTCATTCGCTTGGTGAATATTCTGCCTTGGCCGCGGCGGGAGCATTCACTGTGGCTGAAGCAGCCAGGCTGCTGCGAACCCGCGGACAGGCGATGCAAAAAGCCGTGCCGGTCGGTGAGGGCGCCATGGCGGCGCTGATCGGGCTAGAATTCGATGCGGCCTCGGCTGTCGCCTCGGAAGCCGCACAGGGCGAAGTGTGCCAGGCGGCCAACGACAATGGCGGCGGACAGGTGGTCGTCTCCGGCTCAAAGCAGGCGGTCGAGCGCGCAGTCGAAATCGCCAAAACGAGAGGTGCCAAACGCGCAATGCTTCTGCCCGTATCGGCCCCCTTCCATTGTGCGTTGATGCAGCCGGCTGCCGATGTGATGCTCGAGGCGCTGGCAAACGTGTCGATCAAAGCACCTACGGTACCAATCGTTGCGAACGTTCTTGCCTCGCCGGTGCAGGATCCGGCGCAGATCCTGCGCGCGCTGGTCGCCCAGGTGACCGGCACGGTCCGCTGGCGTGAGTCGATTGCGTACATGGCCGGCGCTGGCGTCACGAATTTCTATGAGGTCGGTGCTGGCAAGGTGCTCAGCGGCTTGATCAAGCGGATTGCCAATGGAGCCAATACCAGTGCGATCGGCAGCCCGGAGGGCGTCGCCTCCTTCAAGGCGGGGAAGATCCCATGATGTTTGATTTGACCGGCAAGACGGCGTTGGTGACGGGCGCGAGCGGATCGATCGGTGGCGCAATCGCGCGCGCTTTGCATGCCCAAGGTGCCGTCGTGGCGCTCTCCGGCACGCGCAAAGACGCACTCGATGACATCGCGGCTGCGCTGCGTGATCGCGTGCATGTCTTGCCCTGTGATCTCGCGGACAAAGACGCAGTGGAGGCGCTCGTGCCTAGCGCGGAAGAAAAAATGGAGAAGCTGGATATTTTGGTCGCCAATGCCGGGGTCAATCGCGATAACTTGTTCGTGCAACTGCGCGACGAAGATTGGGACCGGGTTATCGCGGTCAATCTCACGGCCACGTTTCGACTGACACGTGCCGCCGTATCGCGCATGATGCGCCGCCGCTGGGGTCGTCTGATCGCGATTTCGTCGGTGGTAGGATTTACCGGCAATCCGGGGCAGGGAAACTACACCGCCTCCAAAGCCGGCATGGTGGGAATGATAAAATCGGTTGCCGCCGAATATGCCAAACGCAACATCACGGCCAATTGCATTGCGCCCGGCCTGATCGCCTCAGCCATGACCGACAAGCTCAACGAGAAGCAGCGCGAGGCCATTTTCGCGCGTATTCCCGCAGCCAAGCTAGGCACTCCCGACGACGTAGCCGCAGCCGCGGTTTTCCTGGCCTCGAACGAAGCCGCTTACATCAACGGTCAAACCATACACGTGAACGGCGGGATGGCCATGATCTAGGGCGTTGTGGTCAAGAGGGAGGTCTCGCGAAGTTCATGCGAGAAGTAAGGCGGAAATGCTGCCTTTCAGGGCTTGCTCGCCTCGCGTTCACGCGCTAGTCAACGCATTTGAAGTATGGTAACCGAACTTTGGCCCGGCTGGGGCGGCTAATCGCGGAAGTCGTTCACGATATTCCGCAATTGGGGATCGTCTCATCACCGTCAAACACGACGAGGCCATACCGCGAAGGTTGCGATCCAGACTTGGAGCGCGGCCCAATCTAAGAAGCACGAGGTTGGAACGATGAGTGACATTGGCGAGCGGGTGAAAAAGATCGTCGTGGAACACCTGGGCGTGGAGCCCGACAAGGTGACCGATCAAGCGAGTTTCATCGACGATCTTGGCGCCGACAGCCTCGACACGGTCGAGCTCGTGATGGCCTTCGAAGAGGAATTCGGCTGCGAAATTCCCGATGATGCTGCCGAGACGATCCTGACCGTCGGCGACGCGGTCAAATTTCTCGAAAAGAACGCAAAAAGCTGAGCAAGCGGGCTCGGGCGCTGCTCAATCGCTTTGCCAGGTTGGCTATTGAGCTGCGCAGTGCAGCGGCGCAATAATTTCGCGCGGAGCCGGGTATGAGACGTGTCGTCGTCACAGGATTGGGAATGCTGACGCCGCTCGGCTGCGGCGTGCAGCCGACTTGGACGCGCCTGCTCAACGGCGAAAGCGGCGCTAGGAAAATCGACCATTTCGATGTCTCGGACATCGCCTGCAAGATTGCTTGCGTAATTCCACGGGGCGATGGTTCGAACGCGACCTATAATCCTGAACAGTGGATGGAGCCGAAAGAACAGCGCAAGGTTGACGAGTTCATTGTCTTTGCAATGTGCGCTGCTCGCCAGGCGCTCGACGATGCCGGATGGCATCCCAAGAGTTACGAGGATCAGACAGAGACCGGGGTTTTGATCGGTTCGGGCATCGGCGGGATCGAAGGCATTGCGGAAACCGCCATAGCGCTGCACGAGAAGGGTCCGCGCCGGGTGTCGCCGTTCTTCATACCGGGCCGCATCATCAATCTGGCTTCCGGCTTCGTATCGATTGCATTCGGATTGAAAGGACCGAACCACGCGGTCGTCACCGCGTGCTCGACCGGAGCGCACGCTATCGGCGACGCTGCCCGTCTGGTCTCTTTCGGCGATGCCGAAGTGATGGTAGCCGGCGGAGCGGAATCGCCGGTAAACCGAATATCGCTTGCGGGCTTTTCAGCGCTGCGCGCACTTTCCATGAACTTCAATGATGATCCGACGCGGGCCTCGCGTCCTTACGACAAGGACCGGGATGGCTTTGTGATGGGCGAAGGCGCCGGGATGGTGGTGCTGGAATCGTTAGAGCACGCCCAAGCGCGCGGCGCGAAGATCTATGCCGAGCTTATCGGTTACGGCTTGTCGGGGGATGCCTATCACATTACGGCGCCATCGCCGGACGGCGACGGTGCTCTGCGCTGCATGAGCGCCGCCATTCGCCGAGCCGGCATTTCAACCGGGGACATCGATTACATCAACGCGCACGGCACCTCGACGCCGCTCGGCGACGAGATCGAATTGGGCGCTGTGCAGAAGCTGGTCGGCAATTCCGCCGGCCGGATGTCCATGTCGTCCACCAAATCCTGTATCGGACATCTTCTTGGCGCGGCTGGAGCCGTTGAAGCGATTTTCTCCATCCTCGCGATTCGCGACAAAGTTGCCCCGCCTACCATCAACCTCGACAACCCTTCCGTCGACACGCCTATTGACCTCGTGCCCCATCAGGCGCGCAAACGCGAGGTCGACACCGCGCTATCGAATTCCTTTGGGTTCGGTGGGACAAACGCTTCGCTCATCTTTCGCCGCTACGCCGCCTAGGAGACCGCCTCACAGAGCACCCCAAGCTTTCGCCATAATTCTTTCTAAGGTCGCGAAAGCGATTGAAATTTTCGTGCCGCCGTGGAGGGTATGGGACAGGGGACGGTATCGGTGCCGACGCGGGAGTGGCTCAGGTGAACGCAAATCAACCGCCGATAGGCGGAAATGGCCCATCTGCAGCCAAGTCATCGTTGCCGCGAAGCCCGCGCGCCGCGCTCGAGCCCGAAAGAATACCTGGACCCAAGCGCCACTCGCGTCGCGTACGCCATCCCATTGTGGTAATCGGCAACGCGATCTTCACAGCGCTAATCGTGGTTTCAATTGCGGTTAGCGCGGCTTTGTTTATCGGCAAGCAACGATTCGAAGCGCCTGGGCCGCTGGCCGAGGACAAATTGGTCACTATTCCGCGCGGTCTGGGCATTCGGGACATTGCGGACCTGCTGCAGCGCGAGGGCGTGATTGATCAGCCATATGTGTTCATGGGCGGAGTGATTGTGCTCAAAGCCCGTGGCGAGCTTAAATATGGGGAATATCAATTCAGCAAACAGGCGAGCGTTGCCGAGGTTGTCGATACGATCACTGAAGGCAAGGTGATCCAGCACGCCTTGACGGTTGCGGAGGGGTTGACCTCCGAACAGATTGTTGCCCGCCTTCTGGAAAACGACGTTCTTACCGGACAGATCAGGGAAATACCGCGCGAGGGCACGCTGCTTCCGGAAACCTACAAATTTACCCGCGGCATGACGCGCGAGCAGATCATCCAGCGCATGCAACAGGCGCATCGACGCGTGCTGCAGGAGGTGTGGGAACGCCGGATGCCCGATCTCCCGATCAAAACGCCGGAGCAGCTGATCACGCTTGCATCGATCGTGGAGAAGGAAACCGGCAGATCCGAGGAGCGCACACGGGTTGCCGCCGTGTTCGTCAATCGGCTGAAAAGCAGGATGCGACTTCAGTCCGACCCCACCATCATCTACGGGTTGACCGGAGGCAAAGGGTCGCTGGGCCGTCCCATTTTGAGGAGCGAGATTGAGCAGCCAACGCCATACAATACGTATGTCGTGGATGGCCTACCGCCCGGACCCATTGCGAACCCCGGCCGCGCCTCGCTCGAGGCAGCTGCGAACCCCGCCCGCACCAAGGAATTGTATTTCGTCGCCGATGGCAGCGGTGGCCACGTTTTCTCGGACAATTACGCGGAGCATCAGAAGAATGTCGCGCGCCTGCGGAGCATTGAACATGGCGCGTCGCCGGCCGCGGGCTCACCCATCAGGCAGTAGGCTTGTGAGGGCAACCTCACGCGGCTAAGGTCGCCGCGCTTCACGCAGGCAACAAACGAGATCGCCTATGGCTCTGTCGAGCATGACCGGATTTGCTCGCGGCCACGGGGTCGCCGGCTCCTATGCCTGGACCTGGGAGATCAAATCCGTCAATGCAAAGGGTCTCGACCTGCGCTTCCGCCTTCCGCCGGGATGGGACGCGGTCGAGGTGCCCGCCCGCGCCCGGGCTGCGGAAAAGCTCGCACGCGGCACGGTCTACGCCAATCTTTCCGTCGAGCGCAAAGGCGTGCAGCCGACGGCCAAAATCAATGAGCCGGTACTCGGCGCGGTTCTCTCGACGCTCAGGAGCCTGTCGGGGAAGGTCGACGCCGCTCCGGCCAGTCTGGACGGCATCCTTTCGCTTAAGGGCGTGATCGAAGTCACCGAGGAAGATGAGCGGGAGGAAGACCATCGCGCAGCCGAAGCCGCCATCGCCGCCGCATTCGATCATGCCCTCGCCGAGTTGATTTCGATGCGACGCGGAGAGGGCGCCACTCTCGGAAAGCTGTTGGGCGCAAGGCTTGACGAGATCGCAGCACTCGCCGCGCGCGCTGAAAAAGCGCCGGGGCGCAAGCCGGAAGCGATCAGGGCGCGGCTGCTCGAGCAGGTTACGGCACTCCTTTCGACGTCGGAGCGTTTCGACACTGATCGCCTGTATCAGGAGGCAATCCTGCTAGCCGCCAAAGCCGATATCCGCGAAGAGCTCGACAGGCTTTCATCTCACATAGGACAGGCGAAAAAACTTCTCGCCGATGGCGGCCCGATCGGCCGCAAGCTCGATTTTCTCGCGCAGGAGCTTCATCGCGAATCGAATACGCTTACTGCCAAAGCGAACGACGTCGAACTGACCAATATCGGGCTTGAGCTCAAAAGCGTGATCGAGCAATTCCGAGAACAGGTGCAGAATCTCGAGTGATCTGAATGGCGCATCGTTCGAAAAATGACGCAGCGGTCGCGAGACGCGGGCTGATGCTTGTCCTGTCATCGCCCTCGGGTGCCGGGAAGACAACGCTGTCACGCAAATTGCTCGAGGAAGACAAGGACGTAAACCTGTCTGTCTCGGTAACAACGCGCAAAATGCGGCCCGGCGAGAAAGACGGCCGCGATTATCACTTTATCGACCGTCGACGTTTCGATGCCATGGTGGATAAGGATGAGCTGTTGGAATGGGCCGAGGTGTTCGACAATTATTACGGCACGCCGGCCAAGCCGGTGTTGGAGTCACTTGCCGCCGGCCGCGACGTCTTGTTTGACATCGACTGGCAGGGCACCCAACAACTTCGTGACAAGGCGCGCAGTGATCTGGTGAGTGTATTCGTGCTTCCACCAACGATTCCTGAGCTGGAGCGGCGTCTGCACGCACGAGCGCAGGATGATTATGAGACCATCCATCGTAGAATGGCCAAGGCTGCCGACGAGATGAGTCACTGGGCCGAGTACGATTACGTGATCGTCAATCGCGATATCGATCAAGCCTTCGAGGAGGTAAAGGCGATTCTCGCCGCCGAACGGCTGAAACGTGCGCGTCAGCCCGGCCTCTATGACTTCGTTCGCGGCTTGCAGGCAAAGCTGTAGAGCGATCAAATTGTCGTGGCCCGGCTTGACCAAGCCTTAGCAAGCCAACACCACCCGCCCCAGGATGCGCCCCGCGCGCAGATCATCGAGCGTGGCTGAGGCTTGCGCGAGCGGACGGTCGGCAATCGGGGGCGGGGGGATGTTCTTCAAGCGCACGAGATCGACAAGGTCGCGCGCTTCGGCCAGCGTGCCGGTCGTAGTGCCTTCGATTGTCATGGCCTTGAGCGGAAACATAGCCACTGCCGTCGCATAACCGCCGCCGATCAATCCCGTGACCACGACCTTTCCTCCCTTGGCCAATGCGCCGGTGGCAAAATTCAGCGAGCGGTCGGAGCCGGCAAAATCGCAAACGCCGTAAACACCGCCGGTTGCCTTCAGAATGGCCTTGCGGGCGTCCGGATCGGCGGGATCAAAGGCCTCGGCCGCCCCGGCTGCCAGCGCGGCCGCTCTTTTTTTTGCATCGATATCGGCTACGAGCGGGGCAGCGCCATACATCGCCCGGGCGAGCGCGAGGCCCATGAGCCCAACGCCACCAAGACCAACCAATAAAAGCGGCGCGCGGGCCGCACGGTCGGCAAGCCGTTTCAGCGCGGCGTAAGCCGTCAGCCCGGAGCACATCAGCGCGCCGGCATAACCTGGCGACAAGGGCGCGTGGTCAAGCAGGTAGCGCGGGTCTGGCACCAGAACGTGGCTGGCAAAGCCGCCGTCAACGGTGACCCCGAGATGACGCGGAGAGCTGCAGATATTCTCATCGCCAACCTTGCATGCTGCGCACTGTCCGCAACCGATCCAGGGATATACGGCAACATGACGCCCCGATTCTACAGCCACGTCCGGTCCGGCGCGTTCAATCCTGCCGGCAATTTCGTGACCAAGCGTGAACGGAAGCGTACGCCCCGCGCGAACATCGAGCTTTTTTTCTCCGCCGAGCGCAAAATAGCCGTCCTGCATATGCAGGTCGGAGTGGCAGACGCCGCAACGTTCGATTCTGACCAGTACCTCGGAGCCCTGTGGCGTCGGCAGGTCGGCTACCGTTTCGCAGAGCGGCGCTCCGTAGGCCGTCAAGGATTGTCGGTGCATTTTCATGCGTTGCGACTTTACATTTGGGCTTTTGCTTGTGGGGAAAAAACATTTGCCAATGCAACAAAGCCTTCGACCGGAATATCTTCGGCTCGCGACGTCGGATCGATGGCGGCTTCGGCCAGGAGCGCGGCTGCGTCCACGCCCAAGGTTTTCAGGCTCTGCCGCAGCATTTTTCGGCGCTGCCCGAAGGCAGCCTCGGTCACTCGCTGGAGCGAAAGCGCGTCGCAGGCTAGCGGCTCCGGTCGCGGCGTGAGGCGCACGATCGAGGATGTCACTTTGGGAGGCGGCACAAACGCCGAGCGCGCGACATCGAACAAGATTTTGGCCTCGGTGCGCCACCCTGCGAGCACGGAAAGGCGTCCATATGCTTTTGTGCCGGGCGCGGCGACGATTCGCTCGGCCACTTCGCGCTGGAACATCAGCAGCAGATAATCATACCAGGGCGGCCAGGGCTCGACGGTAAGCCAGCCCACTAGCAATGCGGTCGCTATATTGTAGGGCAGGTTCGCCACGACGCGAGCGCGTTCGGGGCCGAGGTGCTCGTGGAGGTCAATGCTCAGGGCATCGCCTGCGACGATTTCCAGCCGTCCGGGATAGCGCGCCGCGATCTCTTCTAGCGCGGCGATTGCGCGTTGATCGCGTTCGATGGCAACGACGCGGCGCGCCCCGAGCGCGAGCAGCGCCCGCGTCAGGCCTCCCGGACCGGGTCCGACTTCCACCACGGTAATGTTTTCAAGCGGCTCAGCCGCGCGCGCAATGCGCGCGGTCAGGTTGAGGTCAAACAGGAAATTTTGGCCGAGCGATTTTTTCGGGGTGAGATCATGGCGCCGGATGACCTCGCGCAGCGGCGGAAGGTCATCGAGCTGTGCCATTGTCGAACGCGGCTCTATTTTGCGGGAACGAGCGCGGGCGCTGCCGCCGACAAACGCGCCGCGAGTGTGAGTGCCGCGATTAGGCTGGTCGGATCGGCTGTGCCTTTTCCTGCGATATCGAAGGCGGTGCCGTGATCCGGCGACGTTCGCACGAATGGAAGGCCAAGGGTCACGTTCACCGCGTGGTCGAAAGCGAGCGTCTTGATCGGGATCAATGCCTGATCGTGATACATGCAGAGCGCCACGTCATAACCGGCGCGGGCTCGCGCATGGAACAATGTATCGGCCGGCAATGGGCCGATCGCATCGATGCCTTCTGCCCGCAGGCGTTTCACGGCCGGTGCCACGATTGACGCATCCTCGCCGCCCAACGCGCCTTGTTCGCCGGCGTGCGGGTTAAGCCCGGCGACGACGATACGCGGATGGGATATGCCAAATCGAGCCGTCAGGTCGCGCGCAACGATGCGGCCGGTTTCCACGACAAGCTCCGACGAGAGTTGCGTGACGACCTCTTTGAACGGCAAATGAATGGTCACGGGCACGACGGCGAGCTCCGGCGACCACAGCATCATGACCGGCCTGGCGGGCTTCCCCGTTGCTTCGTGCACAAGCCTGGCAAGGAATTCGGTGTGGCCGGGTTCGGCAAAACCGGAACGGTAGAGGACGTTCTTGGCAACAGGGTTGGTGACGACCGCCGCTGCCTTTCCCGCGAGGATGTCGGCCACCGCGCGGCGGATCGAGGCGATCGCCGCAGGGGCGCTCGATGCGTCAGGCTTGCCAGGCGCGGCATTCGCTAAAATATCGAGCGGCACAACAGGCAGCGCATGCTCGAACGTCTCTCCGGCTTGCGCCGAGGTCACTACGCTCACGGGAATGTCCAGGTCTAGCAAACGGGCGCGCCGCGCAACGAATTCCGGATCGGCGATCAGATAAAAGGCCGGCAGCCTAAGCTCGGCGCGCCGGTGCCACACTTGAATGGTCAGTTCGGGGCCAATTCCAGCCGGCTCGCCAAGCGTAAGAGCCAATGGCAGGGCGGCGGGTTCGCTCATTTGACGTTCTTGTATTCGATCATTGCCGCCTTGCGTATTTCGTCCAGATATTTTTTCGATTCGGATTCGAAGCGCTTGACGAATATCTGCTCGCGCATCTCGCGCTTGAGAGGCGATTCTGTCGTACTTTCTTTCTTGTTGCAGACGGCGAACATCTGCAGGCCCTGCGCGGTCACCTCAGGCGCCGTGAGGCGACCGACCTGAACGTTGCCGAGCAAATCCCGCAATTGCGGAGTAAGGTCGGCTGAGTTTCTGGTGACCGGATCGCGCACCGCGACATCGCGCAATCCGCGCGCCATGGCCAGGCCTTCATCGCAGGAAACGAACCGGCTGCGCAGGCTTTCTGCCTCGCTGCGCTTTGCTGAAATCGCGGCCTCGCTCGACCCGCGCGCAACAACCATAACGATCGGGTACAGCGTGTAGATGAAGCCTACCGCGGGACCATCGCCTTCATTGCGGTCCTTCAGCGCCTTGACGACGTCGCTCTCGCCGACCTGGAGAGAGGAGGCGTATTTGCCGCGGATCAGCTGCTGCCAGGTCAGCTCCGCGCGGATTCGTGCCTTGACCGTGTTGGGAGAAACGCCGGCACGCTCAAGAACCTGGCTGAATTGCGCCGGCGTAATATGTTGCCTGGTCGCCATGCCATCGAAAGCATTGTTGACGTCGGAATCGCTGACCTCCAGCCCATAGACCTTGGCGCGCGCAATCTTAAGCCGATCGTCGATAAGGTCATTGATGACTTGCTGGCGGCTCGAGTTTTTTTGGGAGATCGTCTCGAGCTTGATGCGCTGCTGGATGTCGTATTCGGTGATGGGAGAACCGTTCGCGATGACGACAACTTGCGCCGGCGCAGTCCCCGGGGTGGCGAGAGCCAGGCCGACAAGAGCGCCGATGAGCCATCGGCTATAGCGCCTGACATTCATTGGCTGCATTTTGGATTCCAGGATGTTCATAGCCTTTGCCGTATGCGGTCTTAATATTGCGTGCCGTGAAGACCCTGGCTGACAGACGTGCCGCCCAGCGTGCGCAAACTCAGCTGCAACATGACTGTATGGTTCGCCTGCACATTTCCGCTATAGGTATAATTCGTCAGGTAATTCAGGCCCAATATCAGGCAATCGTCGACATAGCCGAGACCCACGCGAGTCTGATCGAATTTTCCGGCATTGATGTCATAGCGGGCGCCACCGAGCAGAACCCAATTTGCATCGAGCTTGACCTGTCCGGTCCCCAGAATGCCCTGTTGGCGATCGAGAATCCCGATCAGAGGCTGGGCAGCGTAATCGCCGTAGAGAATGCTGCCACTCCATCGGTCGAAATTCGCCCGCGCCTCGAGTTCAATCCGCCGTGCAGCGAAATTGTCATTGTCCAAACGGAAGCGTGAAGTGAACATGTAGATGCTGTTTGGCTGATACGATAACCGCGCCACATAGTCGGACCTGGTGGTGTCCAGGCCGCTGTCAAGTCCGGTATTCGTTGCGCTGGCGACGGCGAACGAATTCTGTCCAAACAGATTGTAGGATTGGCCGAACAAAACATTGAAGGAGCCGGCCTGGTTGAACTGGGCAGTGTATTGAACGCCATAGTTTGCTCGGCTGCCACCTTCAGCGCGATCCCAGCCCGAGAACTTGTCGACCCGGAACAAGTTGGTGTCGTCAAAGACCAGGCTCTGCGCATCCTCGTTTTGCCATTTCCCAATCTGCGTCTCATTCGGCCGCAGGAGCACTTGCGCGATCGGCTCCAAGGTCTGCGAGCCCCAGGACTGCACGCTGATGAAAGGATAGCGATACTCCAGGCCGGCCGTGGGCATGCCGCGCACGAGACTGTCGTCCGTCACGGGCGTGAAGTTAGACACTCCCGGCTCGCTTCTGGTCTGCAACGAAGCAGCATCTGCGCGCACCGAAATGAAGGGGGTGAAAACCTGTCCGAACGGATCGGTAATCGATCGCCGCCATTGAGCTTCGGCCGAAAAGCGACTGTATGTGCCGGGAACGCCGCGCAACAGACAGCTGGCCGTCGTCTTGATCGCAGGATTGGCGGTTTGCGTGCAGGTCCCGTTATTCAGGGCGCTCTGGGTGATCGGGTCGAAGTCGGCATCGGTGCGGGTGAGACTGGTGAAGTTGATGCGGTATCCGACTTCGCCGCCCAAAATCGGACGATCAAGAACATAGTTGTAATCGATCACCGGATGGATGACGGGAATCTGACCTTGCGTGTCCGCTTGCGAAAAGCCGTAATAGTAAATTGTTCTGGCATCGAAATAGCTGCGGTTGCCTTTGCCTGCCAGGTAGAGCTGTGAAATCGCCTCGCTTTGCGGGTTTTGGAACGAATCCACGGCGCGATATTTGGACAGACTCGGGTGGTAATCCTGCAGGAACGTCTTGTCGGACAGCGCCGTTGCATCCCAACCCCACACCCATTTGTTGTTGAGCGCGAACAAGCCCGAACTTTCCACGCTACCGCGCCAGTTGCGGAAGCCCGGATTGTTGGTCGCTGGGTCACCGGGAGCCGGTGTAAATTTCGACGAAGAAAAGTAATCCTTGTCGAGCTGGTATATGCCGGCCGCCCTGATCGAATACGCGCCATTAATCATGCGCTGACGGAATTCGCCCTGTAGCAGCGGTCCCTGCTTCGAGGTGATCATCGGCGCGAACGTCGCGTCGTAGTCGGGCGCAAGGGCCCAGTAGTATGGAATTTCAACTGCGGTGCCATAGACCGAGCTTGTTGACAGTATCGGCATCAGGAAGCCGGTCTTGCGCTTGACGGTCGGGTCGGGCGTGGAGAAGTACGGCAGAAACGCAATTGGCTGGCCAAAGAATTCGAGCCGGGCGTCCTCGAAGTAAACCATCTTCTCGCCCTGGTCATGGATGATGCGCGCGGCCTTCACCTGCCAGAGCGGTGGCTTTTTCGGATCGTCCTTGCAGGGAAGGCAGGCGGTGTAGACGCCATTGTGAAATACGGTGTACCGGCCGCTGGAACGTTCGGCGCGGGTCGCAGCCATGCGGGTTTGATCGGGCGCATCAAGACGCAGCGAGTCGACGAAGCCGTCCCTGTAGTCGTCCGACAGGTCCATGACCTCGCCATAAGTGACCTTGCCGCCCTGCTCCGTGAGCCGGACGTTGCCTTCGGCGTGCAGGCGCTTGGTCTTCTGATCGTACACGACGCGATTAGCTTCAAGCGTGGAATTTCCGTAATAGATTTGTACGTTGCCAACGGCGGAGACGCGATTGTTGGCGTAGTCGTAATCAATCTCGTTCGCTTGAACGAGCATTTGCTTTTGGCCGGACTTCTCGCGCTCGAGCGCAATTTGCGATTTCTTCTGCGCTGGCGCGCGTTGCGGAAACTGCAACAGTTGAGCGGATGCGGGGACAGACGCAATCAATCCGCCAAAAGCCAGCAGGCTGAGGACGGCAGCAAGTTTTGCGACACCACGGCGATACGGCCGTGGCGTTGATGGGCGAGTGTTAGCCAACACCGCCATCACCCGTCCTCCTGGTACAACAACGCAATAAATCCCGTCAGCCCGCCCGCGAGCACGGGCAGCCAGGCCGCTGCAACAGGGTGCATCAGCTCAGCCTTGCTCAAATCCTCAGTTACTTTCGATAAAACGTAAAGCAGAAAGCCGGCCGCCACGCCACTTAAAACCATCTTTTGTATCCCGCCAAAGCGGAAAAACCGAAGACTGACCGCGGCAGCAAGGAGAACCATGGCAGATAGCAAGAACGGTCGCGCCAACAGCTTCTGAAACTGCAGTCTATAGCCTGAAGCAATTAGGCCGGCGTGCTCCGCTATTTGGATATACTCAGGAAGTTCCCAGAAGGGCACAGTTTCTGGAGTGGCAAAACTTTCGCGTACTTGCTCGGGTGTCAGGCTCGTCTTGAGGCGATATTCCGTTTGCCGGGATGGCAGTACGCCCAATGCATACAGGCGCGCATCTCGAAACAGCCACGCGCCAGGCTCCAGAAGCGCAGCGCGCGCTTCGATCCGCTGTTTGAAACGACCTTCGGGATCGAAAGTGTATACGGACACTCCATTGAGATTGATGCCCTGGTCGCGGCTTGAGGTGGCATTGATGATTGCCTGACCTTCATCGGTACGTTGGCTGATCCAGAACGGGCCTCCGCCTCGGCTAAGTGCATTCCCCCTTAGCCCAAACAGTTCGGCTTCAAATCGCTTCGAGCGTTCCTGAAGTAATGCGGAGACCGGGTTGTAGACGGTTGTGGCCGCTATCCCGAGGACAAATGCCACCAGAAGAGCCGGAGCAACGAATTGCCAAGCCGACACACCGGCAGAGCGGGCGACCACCAACTCCAGTCGCCGCGACAAGTTGAGGTAACAGGACATTCCACCGATAAGGACGCAGAACGGGAGGATGCGTTCGACTACTTGCGGCACGCGATAAATCGACGCTTTCGCGATAAGTGCCGCCGGCGCGTTGGCAATATCGCCGGCCCGACGCATCATTTCGACGTAATCGATCAATGCGACCAGCGCGAATATCCCGGCAAAAACTATCAGCACCGCGATTAGAAAACGCAGTCCGAAATATCGCGCCAGTGTTCCGAGAAAGATCGGCATGATGTCACATCACGAAGGTGCCAAACGCTGACCAAGGCGCTCAGTCAGCATCGCGAGCCAGTCGGTAATGAAGGCGGGCGGCTCCAAAATCAGGCCGCGGCGAATGACGTACAGGCCCCCGCCGATTGCAGCAGCGACGGCGAGGTATTGCAACGCCAGCATCCAGGGAACGGAGGCGCCGATCACGGTGGACAAGAATCCAATGAAGCGCAGCAAGGCGACGCCACCGACGGCGCCCACCATCGACAGCGTCCGACTTTGACGAGTGGTGCGCGGAGCCCCGAGATAGGCGTAGGCGATCACAACAAAGGCAATTGGATAGAGCGGCGCCATCAACCGGTCGGACAGTTCGGCTCGGAACTGGTCGGGTTGGTCGATGTACGACTGGTCCTTCGGATCGGGAAACAACAGCTGCCAGAGATATCGTTCCCGGATCGAATACTTTACAGCCTGTCCCGTGCCGGCGAACTGCGAGAGATCGAACGCATAGCGGTCGAACGCCACCATGGTGGGATCGCGCTGGCCGGCCTCGTACCGCTGCACATTCCCTTTCTGCAGTACGAGGTAGGTGCCGCTACTGTTGTCCAGCAGTTCGCCAATCTCTGCAAGCACGGTGATGCGCTCATTGGGGTTCCGCCGGTCGTCGAGAAAGATGCCAGCAAGCTGTCCGTTTGGGCGGCGCTCGCGAATGTGGATGGTTACGCCGGCTTCGATAGCTCTGAAGAGGCCAGGCTGAACGATTGTGCTCACGACATTCGCGCGCACTTCCGTCACCCAATCGCGCAGCATCCGCAAACCCTTCGGCGCGAAATAGGCGCTTATCGTGACGACGAGCAGCGAGACAACGATCGCAGCCGCCATGAATGCCCGAAACAGGATCCACGGCGACATGCCCGCCGCATTCATCACGATTATTTCGGAGTCGTTAGACATCTTGTTGAGCACGTGCGCGACCGCGATCAGCATCGCAATCGGCGCGATCACCAGGACGAGCATCGGAATGAGAAGACTGGTGATACCGACGAAGACCAGAATCGATTGGCCTTGGTTTGTCATGATGTCGATATCGCGGAGCGCCTGGGTAACCCAGATGACCGCAGTCAGACTGATCAAAACGATCAGGAATGCACCCAGCGTGGTGCGAAAAATATATCGACCGATCGACCCCATCCGCAGCATCGTCCCCTGATCCGGCGTAAACCGGACCGCGCGCTCGGTTTCCCTGCCGAGCGCGACCGATTTCAGCTTAGAACTCAACCCCCGTCAGACGCCCCTTTGATCGCTCCACAAAGTGGCCGGGCAAAGGCAAAGCCGTTGAACATGCACAACAAAATGTAAATGTGTGGCCTTTCAGCCGATACGCCCACGAGCCCTGTGGGAATCGTCCTTAGCAAAATACCACTCGCAAATGGCCCGTTTCTTGACCGAAGCATATGCGAATTCGAAAAATTGCCGGGATTCCGGTTAGTTGGGGGCTTTGCAGTAGCGCCAAGGCCGGGCGATAAGGGGCCGTGATTTTTTAGGATTAGCCGGAAGAGGACTTCGATGAGCGACGCCTTGAAGCTCGCCTTAGCGCCATTTGCCACTCCCGCAAAAGGTGTTCTTGTCGTGTTTTGCGACGAGGGGTTGAAGCTCGGTCCGGCAACGCGAAAGGCTCTGGGCGAGGCTACCGGGGTCGTGGAGCGGGCCGCGAAGGCGGAGCGTTTTACCGGCAAAAAGAATTCGACCCTCGATCTTCCGGTTCCTGCAGGCCTCAAGGTGGCCCGCCTTGTCGTGATTGGTGTCGGCAAGACAACGGACCTCAAGCCGACCGATTTTCTCAAATTGGGCGGAGTCGCCTTCGGCAAATTGCCCAACGCTGCGAGCGACGCGACGGTCTTCGCCGAATTGCCGGGCGGACCGATGAAATCGACGCAGGTCGCCGACCTGGCGCAGGGCATGCGCCTGCGCGCTTACTCGTTTGATCGTTACAAGACCAAACGCAAGGACGACGAGAAATTGCCGGCGACGCGGCATGTCACAGTCGCGGTCGGCGATGTGGCGGCCGCGCGCAAAGCTAACGATCCACGTTCGGCCATTTCCGACGGCGTGCTGCTGGCGCGCGATCTCGTCAACGAGCCGGCCAATGTTCTCTACCCGGAAGAATTTGCGCGCCGCGCGGGCGCATTAAAAAAACTCCGTGTTTCAGTGGAAATCCTCGACACGAAGGCGATCAAGAAGCTTGGCATGAATGCATTGCTCGGCGTCGGCCAGGGGTCGGCACACGAAAGTCGGGTCGTAGTCATGCGATGGAACGGCGGCAAAGCAGGGGAGCCGCCAGTTGCGTTCATCGGCAAAGGCGTGTGTTTCGATACGGGCGGGATTTCAATAAAGCCAGCCGCCAGCATGGAGGACATGAAAGGCGACATGGCGGGTGCCGCCTGCGTCGTCGGATTGATGCATGCGCTAGCCGCCCGCAAGGCGCGCATCAATGCGGTGGGTGTTATCGGCTTGGTCGAAAACATGCCCGACGGCAGTGCGCAGCGGCCCGGCGATATCGTCAAGTCGATGTCCGGACAGACCATCGAAATCATCAATACCGACGCCGAGGGCCGGCTCGTTCTTGCCGATGTGATTTGGTATGCTGCGCAACGTTTCAAACCAAAATTTATCGTGGATCTCGCCACGCTGACCGGCGCCATCATCGTCGCGCTCGGTCAGGAATATGCGGGCATGTTTGCAAACAACGACCAACTCGCCGAACGCCTGGTAAAATCCGGAATTGAAACCGGCGAATTGGTTTGGCGGATGCCGCTCGCGGCGGAGTACGACAAGATGATCGATTCGAAATTCGCCGACATGAAAAACACAGGCGGCAGCAGGTGGGCGGGGGCGATCACTGCGGCACAGTTCATCAAACGCTTTGTCGATGACAAGATGCCGTGGGCGCATCTCGACATTGCCGGGACTGGCTTTGACTCGCGTCAGACCGACATCAACAAGAGCTGGGGCTCAGGGTGGGGCGTGCGGCTGCTCGACCGGCTAGTGGCGGATTATTACGAGAGGTGAAAATTGCGTTCGCTAGTCGAGAGTGCATGTCGGCAATGCGGTGCGTGAACAGATCCACGTTGGAAGTTGCAAGGCCCGCAAGCCGGACGAGGGTTATGAGGACGAAAATACCACGATGACGTTCAGGCTGGACTCGGTTTTGTCTCCCGTTACAGCATGAGTGACTTCCATCACCGACTGCTCCGATACCGATACCGATACGCTGATACGACGTGCTCCTAAATGACAGAAATCCTGTTTTATCAACTTCAGGGCCAAAAATTGGAAGGCGTCCTTCCTCCGCTGCTCGAGAAATCGCTAGAGCGCGGGTGGAAAGTGGTCGTGCAGGGTTCATCGGAGGAACGGCTCGAGGCACTGGACGCCCACTTGTGGACCTACCGAGACGACGGTTTTCTGCCGCATGGGACGTGGAGGGAACCTGAGGCGGCTAGCCAGCCGGTCCTTTTGACAATCAACGAAAGCAACCCGAACGGGGCGGTCGTTCGCTTCCTGATTGACGGTGCGCCGATGCCTGCCAATCCCGAGACCTACCAGCGCATCGTACTTTTGTTCGATGCCGACGACGACGAAGCGGTGGCGGCCGCGCGCGCTCATTGGTCGGCGGCCAGGGAAAAGGGGCTGGAAACAACCTACTGGCAAGCAGATGAGCGAGGACGTTGGGCCAAGAAGGCATGAACCCCAAAAGCTCCGTCAAAGGCTTACTAGGCCACTGCACGATCAGCCAGTGACCCACACCAGTAATCCGTTGAACGACCGAATCTTGCCGTGTGCCATCGTGATGACGCAAAATACGTTTTAGGGGATAGGCGATAACCAGGACATTCGCTTTGCCGCGCCATCGCGTCCAACTCACAATCGCGCTTGCATGCGCCGCCCTCGGCTGCGCTGGCTGCGGGAATCCGGCGCGGATGTTCGAAGACCAAAATGACGGCGGCTGGTTTTCGCGGCCTGCCTTTACCGCGCCAAGTTGGGCCAAGCCGAGCACTGGGAAGATAAATCTAAGTCTGATGGGGCCGGTGAGCGCGGAAGATTTGGTAAGCACCGAAGGGCAATGCGCCGCGCCGGCTGCTGCCGCCGTGCAAACCGCCGAAGCATCACCATCAACCACCGAACCGCCTCAGCCTGCGGACCGTGCCGTCGGTTCGGTGGCGGGTGATCTTGCCGGAGCATCCGCGCCGGCGGCGACGCCTGCGTCCGCGAGGAGCGGTCCGGGTCTGCAACGGCTTGAGCCGGCTCCTGCGCCGGCGACGAGCGGCGGCATTGCGCTTGGGATGACCGAGTGCCAGGCGGTGCAACGCGCAGGGACCCCGAGCAATGTTGCGATCAGCACAGACGAGAAGGGCGAACGCAAAGTCGTGCTTACTTATCTGAGCGGACCCTGGCCAGGCATCTACACCTTTGCGGGAGGACGCCTGAGCGTCGTCGAACGGGCGCCGGTGCAACCGAAGCCGGAAAAGACGAAAAAGACCCCCAAGAAGAAGCCGTCGGCAAATACAGCCCAATCAGGCTACTCCGTCCAGTAATCCATCAGGTGATCGTGCGCAGTGCGCCGTCGCCGGTTTCGCGCTGATAGATGATCAGATCGAAGCTGGGCGTCAGCTCGTTGCCCGAAATGGCGCTTAGGAGTGCGTGCGCTTGGCCGCGATGGTGCGTTTGATGATTGAAAAAATGATCGAGCGCCGGAGCAAGCGGCTGTTCGATATCCTGCGGATTGACAACGGTGCGGTAGCGGATCGTCTTCGCGAGGTCGGCCTCGCTCAGGGCGCTTATGTAACGTCGAATGCGTTCATCTTCGTTACGGCGTGCGGCGCGCAGCTGGTCGAAATTATCATAGAGGATCGCGTCCAGACTTGCGGGCATTTCACCCTCGTCGGTGAATCGCCGCATCCAGATACGATCGCCGACCAAAAGATGATTGAGGGTGCCATGCAGCGACTTGAAGAAAACACCGCGATTGGCACGGTAGTCGGCATCGCTGACCCGTGCGCTCGCGTCAAATAGCCGCTCGTTGCACCAGGCGTTATAGCCCGCGAACATTCTATAACGGGCGAGCATGCTGCCCTCCTGCAATATAGCGTCCAGGATGGCGTCGAAGGCAATTCAATGCCCGATCTTGCCGCCCGGAAGGAGCACCGGTATAAGCCGCGCGCCCCGTCTTCTCCAATGAACTTTCGTGAATCCTCTATTCGTCCCAGTGAAGGAATAACCGATGGCGATCGAGCGCACTTTTTCGATCCTCAAGCCCGACGCGACCGAGCGCAATCTGACCGGCGCCATCAATGCCGTAATCGAGAAGGCCGATCTGCGGATCGTTGCCCAGAAGCGCATGCGCATTTCCCGCGAGCAGGCGGAGAAGTTTTATGCGGTCCATCGCGAGCGGCCTTTCTTTCGTGAGCTGGTTGATTTCATGATATCGGGGCCCGTCGTTGTGCAGGTGTTGCAAGGTGACGATGCGATCGCGAAGTATCGCGAAGTCATGGGGGCGACCGATCCGGCCAAGGCTGCGGCCGGCACTATTCGCAAACTGTATGCGAGGTCGATCGGCGAAAATTCCGTGCACGGCTCGGATGCACCCGATACTGCGGTCCGCGAGATTGCGCAGTTCTTTTCGGAAAACGAGATCGTCGGCTAAAGTTCAATAAAAGAAGATAGGCAACCGGCGCGGACTGTGCGCAGGGTGCGCCAAACGCAGGGGAAGGAAACGAAAGTGGGTTCGATGGCTCAGTTACTGGATCCGGCTGGTTGGTGGTCAATGATCAGTGCCGGCTGGAGCGACATAGGCCACACCGAATTCTGGGTCGCTCTCGCCAAGATCATGTGGATCAACATCCTGTTGTCCGGGGACAACGCGGTGGTCATTGCTATGGCCTGTCGTGGCTTGCCACACCGGCAGCGCGTCTGGGGCATGATTTTGGGGGCGGGCGTTGCCGTCGGACTCCGCGTTATCTTTACCGGGATCGTCGCCTCGTTGATGACGCTGCCCTATCTGAAGATCGTTGGTGGGCTCGCACTGTTTTATATCGCCGCTAAGTTGCTGGTCCCGGATGATCCCGACGAGAGCGAGGCCGAAGCGGCGGAGCATCTCTGGCGCGCTGTGCGCATCGTTGCCATCGCCGATATCATCATGAGTCTCGACAATGTCATCGCCATCGCGGCCGCTGCGGGCGGCAACATGGCTCTGCTGGTGATTGGCCTTGCCATCAGCATTCCCTTGATCGTTGCGGGAGCGGCCTTGATCATGTCGCTGCTGGATCGCTTCCCGATCCTGGTCTGGGCCGGCGCCGCACTGCTCGGCTGGATCGTTGGCGAGGTCATTGCCACGGATCCGGTGGTCGAAGGCTGGCTGAAGGCCAATTATGGCCCTGCCGTCGCGCACCAGGTCGAGATTGCCTCCGCAATCATCGGCGCAGTACTGGTTCTTGTGGTCGGGGGCCTGTGGCGGCGATCAAAAGTGCAGGCGGAAAGCAAAGCGTAGGCTGATCGGCTATAATGGGAGCGTGATGAATCAGACCGTCCGTCTCCCAAAGGCAAAGCGGATCGGCTATTCGGCCTGTCCGCACGATTGCCCGTCGACCTGCGCGCTCGAAGTTGAATTGCTCGACGAGCGCACAATCGGTCGCGTGCATGGCGCGAAAGACAACGACTACACGGCAGGAGTGATCTGCGCGAAAGTGGCGCGTTACGCCGAGCGGGAGCATCACGCCCAACGGCTCCTGCATCCCTTGCGGCGCAAGGGAGAAAAAGGGTCGGGGCAATTCGAGAAAATCTCCTGGGACGACGCGCTTGATCTGGTCGCAGAAAAATTCGTCCAGGCCGAGCAACGTTACGGCGCCGAGAGTGTCTGGCCCTATTATTACGCCGGCACAATGGGCCTGGTGATGCGCGATGGCATCAATCGCTTGCGCCACATCAAGAAATATTCCGGCTTTCACTCAACCATTTGCGTCAATCCGGCCTATGCCGGATTCGCGGCGGGGGTCGGGCGTATAGCGGGTGTCGATCCGCGCGAAATGGCCAAGTCCGATCTGGTCGTGATCTGGGGCACCAATGCGGTCAACACCCAGGTCAACGTGATGACGCATGCGGTGCGCGCGCGCAAAGAACGCGGTGCGAAAATCGCCGTTGTGGACATCTACATGAACGGCACCATGCAGCAGGCAGACTTGCCGGTGCTGGTGAAGCCGGGAACGGATGGTGCACTCGCTTGTGCAGTCATGCACTGCCTGTTCCGCGATGGGAAAGCCGATTGGCAATATCTGGAGAAATACACGGACGCGCCACGAGAACTGGAGGCACATCTTCGTGCCCGCGATCCTGCCTGGGCCTCGGCAATCACTGGCACCCCGGTCGCGACCATTGAGGAATTCGCGCGGTTGATCGGCGAGCGCAAGCGCGTCTTTTTCCGATTGGGCTACGGCTTCTCGCGGTCGCGCAACGGTGCGGCAAATATGCACGCGGCGAGTTGCATTCCCGCCGTGACGGGAGCGTGGCAGTACGAAGGGGGCGGCGCGTTTCATATCAGCGCCGACATTTTTCAACTCGACAAGACCTTGATCGAGGGCCTCGACGTTCGTGACAGCTCGGTGCGCATGCTTGACCAGTCGCGCATCGGTGGGATTCTGACCGGCGAACGAGAACCGCTGCAAGGCGGTGGTCCCGTTCAGGCGTTGATCATCCAGAACACCAATCCGGTCTCGGTTGCGCCCGATCAGAACAAGGTCAAGGAAGGCTTTGCCCGCGAGGGTCTGTTCGTCTGCGTTCATGAGCAGTTCATGACCGAGACGGCTCAGATGGCAGATGTGGTGCTTCCGGCGACGACCTTCCTCGAGCACGACGATATTTATCGCGGAGGTGGGCACCAATATCTCATTCTCGGACCCAAACTGGTCGAGCCGCCGGGCGAATGCCGCAACAATCACGAAGTGATTTGCGCGCTCGCCAAACGCCTTGGGGCCGACCACCGTGGATTCGAGATGAGCCCGCGCGACCTGATCGATCAGATGCTGCGGGTATCCAAGCGTGGAACGTTCGCCGAGCTCGCCGCCAATCGCTGGCTTGATTGCCAGCCTCCGTTCCGCCAGTCGCATTATCTTGACGGATTTCCATGGCCGGACGGGCGATTTCGTTTCAAACCGGATTGGCCGAACGTGCCGTTCCGTAGTCCCTGCCGAAGCGGCCCGGTCGACGAGATGCCGCCGCTGCCGGATCACTGGACTTCGATCGAACAGTCCAACATGGAGCATCCGTTCCGGCTAGCAACCTCGCCTGCGCGGGGCTTTTTAAACTCAACATTCAACGAGACGCCGACCTCGCTGGAGCAAGAGCGGAGACCCACGGTGATGGTTCATCCCGATGACGCGCGTATGCATGGAATCGGGGAGGGAGACTATGTCGTACTCGGCAACAGACGCGGCGAGGTCCGTCTTCATGCGCGGCTTTTTGCGGGCGTGCACCGCGGGGTTTTGATTGCCGAATCGATCTGGCCGAATTCAGCCTATGCCGACGGTTGCGGAATCAATACTCTTACCGGCGCTGATCCGATTGCGCCCTATGGCGGCGCTGCCTTTCACGACAACAGGGTCTGGATGCGAAAAGCGCGGGCCTGACGCCCGCGCTCCGCCTTCAGTGCCAAGGGTTGCCTAGAGCTCTTTACCGATCGCGTTGTCGACCGAGTATGGCCCGCCTCCGCGGATAGCCATCGCAAAACACACCACGCCCAGCAGCAAGACAAACTCGTAGCCGCCCTGGCTAACCAGGAAGCCGCGGGCCCAGTGCGCCGCAAACAGTGCGATCAGCATTTCGATTGCCAGCGCCGCCGCAAAAAAGCGCGTGAACAAGCCGACGATAAGGCAAACCCCGCCGACCGATTCAAGGAACATCGCTGCATAAGCAAATCCCAGCGCGGGCTCGAGTCCGTATTTCGTCATCGCATTGGCGGCGACGGCGCTCGCGCCGACTTTGAACTTGCCCCATACGTGCACGACCATGATTACGCCGACGACAATGCGCACCAGCGTGTAGGAAATATCGCCCCAGGTTCCGTAAAACGATCCCAGTTGCGGATAGAGAAGTTTTGCCTCGCCTCTGCCAGCCATGGTGTCCCCCTCGTTGCTTGTGCCGCTCGTGTGGCGGCCCTGGTCCGTCCGAACCAAGTCTATAATCACCGCGCCCGGGAGTGAATTCACTTTGTGCGCTTTTTGCAGCGCGAAAAAAATTCAGCTGACGTCGTCTGGAACAAGATCTGTGCCGTCTGCGACGGGGATGCCGTCTATCAGGCAGCGGCCATTTTCGACATTAACCCGGCCTTCCGCTACCAGCTTCAGGGCCAATGGATAGATCCGGTGCTCGACCTCGAGCACGCGCATGGCGAGTGTCTCTTCGCTGTCAATTGGCCGCACGGCGACCGCGCCTTGCGCGATGATCGGTCCGGAATCCAATTCCGGGGCCACGAAATGCACGGTGGCGCCGTGAATTTTGGCACGCGCCTGGAGCACCCGGTTGTGCGTATCGAGGCCCTTAAAGGCGGGCAGCAGGGCCGGGTGAATATTCAAGATGCGCAGGGGCCATTTGGTCACGAGGTCGGGGGTGAGCAGCCGCATGAAACCCGCAAGGCAGACCAGATCGATGCGATGCTTTTCAAGCAGCGCTTGCACAGCCCGCTCGAAGTCAGTGCGATCCTTGCCGAATTGGGTGTGATCGACGACCGCTGTGGCTATGCCGGCGGCCTGTGCAACCAAAAGACCGCCGGCATCAGGGCGGTTGGAAATTACCAGCACGATTTCAGCGGGGTATTTTTTATCTTTGGCGGCCTCAATCAATGCCGCCATGTTCGATCCGCGGCCGGAAATGAGAACCGCTACGCGCTTTCGACTCATATCTCACCCGAGATCGAGTTGTCCGTCGTAAATGACCCGGTCGTCGCTGGGCCTCTTGATGATGCTGCCAAGCCTCACAGTCGTTTCGCCCGCGCGGGCGAACATCCTCGTAACCGCATCAGCACGTTCGGGCGAGACGATAACGACCATTCCAATCCCGCAATTGAAGGTTCGCAGCATTTCATTTTCGGCGATCCCTCCTTCGCGCGCCAGCCATTGGAATACGGGCAGCACCGGCACGCGCGCAAGATCAATGCGCGCGCCGAGTCCTTTCGGCAGAACGCGCGGAATGTTGTCGGGAAATCCGCCGCCGGTGATATGCGCCATCCCCTTCACCGCCTTAGATTCGTTGATCGTTGCGAGACACGCTTTCACATAAATGCGCGTCGGGGTGAGAATTGCGTCGCCGAGGCTTTGTTTGGGCATGAACGGCGCGGGGGCGGTCCATGACAGACCGGTTCTTTCGACGACCTTGCGCACCAAGGAATAGCCATTGGAATGCAGCCCTGAGGACGTCAGCCCGACGATAACATCGCCGTCGGCAATGTCGCCGCGCGGCAGGACTGCGTCGCGCTCAACGGCCCCAACCGCGAAGCCAGCGAGGTCATAGTCTTCGCCCTGGTACACGCCCGGCATCTCCGCCGTCTCGCCGCCGATCAGAGCGCACCCGGCCGCGCGGCAGCCACGGCTTATGCCTTCAACCACGGCCGCACCGGTTTTCGGCTCAAGTTTCCCGCAGGCATAATAATCAAGAAAAAAGAGGGGCTCGGCGCCTTGCACCACCAGGTCGTTCACGCTCATTGCGACCAAATCAATGCCGATGGTGTTGTGGCGGCGGCATTCGATCGCGACCTTGAGCTTGGTGCCGACGCCGTCGGTTGCTGCAACCAGAATCGGGTCGCGGTAGCCAATGCGCTTGAGATCGAACAATCCGCCAAATCCGCCGATTTCGGCATCCGCTCCCGGACGGGCGGTGGCGCGGACCAGGGGCTTGATCAGCTCCACCATTCGGTTGCCGGCATCGATGTCAACACCGGCTTGCGCGTAAGTGAGACCGCGCTTTTTCTCTGCCATGATGGTCCTCGTCCGCGTCGCGGTCGTACGTTGGAATCGCAAGTCGCGCAATGCTTCGAGCGCCGTTGTATCAAATCGGTAGCAAAGAACGAAATTCATGAGTCAAATCAACGGCTGACGATGTAACGCGAATGTTTTGGAGCCAAGTTTTGACCCAAATAGGCTTCACCGCCCGCTTCGGCGGGCTTTTTTATTGACAGAGTTTTATGACTGAAACGACGACTTAGTGCTGGAAGCACTGACGACCGAAAGGACCAGACGATTAACTGAAAATCGGCTGGCCTATTACACGCCCTACACAAGACAAGTCGAGTTTCTTGACGCCGGTGCCACAGCACGTGAGCGCCTACTCATGGCTGGCAACCAGCTCGGCAAGATACTGGTCGGTGGCAATGAGCCAGCAATGCACGCCACTGGCCGGTATCCAACTTGGTGGAGGGGCTTTGATCGCCCTGTCGTCGGCTGGGTTTGTGGTGTAACCGACGAAGTGGTTCGCGATAGTGCAGCGTGTCCTGGTCGATTTTGGGCGCTGAAACTGGCCATACGAGCGAAGATCGAAAGACGCTAGTTGCACGTCTGCAACTGCGGACAAGATTTGTGCAAGGAGCAAAGTCTTACCGCCGCGTTTGAACAGCCTCTAGTACGTTCCCGTTTCCTCTCTGCTGGAGGAACCTCTGTTGGAAAGAAGGGGCCGCCATCACCCACTGTAGCGGCCTCATTTTTTGCTTTGCAAGTTTTCGCAAGGGAACGATTTCCGTCCTATCGCATTGGCGGGGCATATACCAAAAGACGTAGGTCGTGCCGCGATGAGCAGGAGGGATTACTTCCGAACCAGAGCCGCCGAATTTCACGCAAGAGCTAGGAATGAATATGACGCAACGGCTCGGCACGAATATGAGAACTTAGAGAAACAGTATTTACGGCTGGCTGCACAAGCCGAGCGCAACGAATTGGTCGACTGGGAGCCGCCGCCACCCAAGCTCAGGCATTAGCTAGAATTAAAGTACGGCTCGCATTGCGCGGCCACATCACCTATATCGGCGGCATGGTATCGCGTACTTACGGGCGCGGCAGGCCATTAAGCGCGCCTGCTTTGATCTCTAGGCGGCGCGCCCTCGCACGCGTCGTTCGCGATGGAGTTCGTGCAAAATCATTTTAGCAACCGTTGGTGCAGGCGTACTGCCCAGCGAAGCTTCGCCGGTAGTGCCGTCAGAAAGTTTGACTCGAATAATCTCGCCTACAACTCGGTAGCTGCCGCGAATTGGGTGACCGAGTTCATCTGTAGCGCTAAAATCGATCTGTGTGTCGTCTGACATTCTTTGATCCTTCGCATTTGATGCTGGTTGAACGCCAGAACGCAACGCGAGAATCGCCTTGTTATATTACTGTTGGAAGTTAGAAATACCATCATCGGGCACCGTTGATTGCGGAGACTCGTATCAGGCCACTAAACGCGGGGCCCGCTTGGGTCCGTCGAAAACCTGGATCAAAGTCGAAAATCCGATGCGCCAGCAGCGACACGGGTGATTGACGGGACGTTTTAAGGCTGGATGTAATGGGCAGACAAGTAAGAGCCGCATGCTGCTGCAGGTACGCTCTATGACTGAAGGTGCTCGAAACGCCGTTTTGACAAATATTGTTGTTGTCAGTCTGGCATTGCTTTTGTCTTGCTGCACCAATGACCGCGAGACCAAGATACTGCTTGGCATTCCTGATACAGACGTCGAGCAGACAACTGATACAGACTCCTACAGGAATGACTTTGCCTGCCGCCAGTATGGTTTCTATCCCGGCACCAAGCAATTCGATGACTGCATGAAATATGTTGGATCCAAACGATCAATTTTTCCCAGTCCATCGCCACGCTAACCGATTCTGTGCGCCATATCGCTCGGGTCCATCGAAAACTTGGATCAAGATCAAGAATCCGAAGTCACCCGCTGCAACTCGGACTATAGATGCGGCGTTTTAGTTAGAGCGGGGAGCTTCTGATCTAACATGACAAGCTTAAGCGGCCACGACATATTGAAATAGCGACAGCCCCCTTGGTGTTATTACAAACGCCGGCATGGAGGTTGAAAGATGATGATACGCACGATTTTAGTGGCTGCCGCCGCTCTTGCACCGGTAAGTTTCAGCCCAGGACAGGCGGAGGGCGCCCAGGCTTCGTGGTGCGCGGTGATCAACGTATCAAGAGGTAGTGTGTATTGGGACTGCCAGTATCACTCGTTCGAAGACTGCTACCGCAGAGGCAATATTTTGGCGGGCAATATAGGCTTCTGCAATCCGAGCCCGTACTACGCCCCTGGATCCGCGGAGCAAAGGCAGACCCGGAAACGTCGCGCTCGTGTCGAATAGGTCTGCATTGTTAATCCTTGCTCGCGGCGATGACCGGCTCTCTGCAGCTTTGAGAATCCCGGCGACCACTCAATATTCGTTCGTGCGCCAGCAGTGACACGGGCTGTGGACGGTACGTTTTAGATAAATTTTAGCGCCTGATGGCCAGAATTTACTGTTCGTAGCACCGACCCGAGTTCCTCGGACCAGTAGGCTCTCTCAAGCTTCCGCCCTGATGGCTCTTCCGGTCCCCCGGTCGCAATCGGGTGGGAGCAGGAGAAAGAGCCGCGATAATTCTTCCCTTCGCGGCTCTTCTTCCTCCCTGAACTCCTCAATGTCAGGACGCGCTCTCACCGCTCGTCAGACAGAAGAGGGAGCCGCAGCGATTGCCGACACGCTGCGGCTCTTTTCTATTACCTGCAGTCGTGGCGAAATATGGCGATGGCTGGTACGGTCACCATCGCCTCCGTCCGCGCTCACGGCGTTCACCAGCTGCTTGTCTATTGCCTCGGCAAGAGTGAGGGCGACTGGCCCTGTCATCATTTCGGGAAGCTTCCGATTGATCGCTTCCAGGCCGAAGAAGTTTTGAGTGATATCGAGCGCCGCTGCCGCTGCACTGTCTGCGGATGGCAGCGAGCTGATCTGCGACCTGACTACAGCAAGCAACAGGCGGCGCGGCAGAGCGTCGGCTGGATGATGCCGCCAAGCTAGTGGCAGGCACACCGTGGGCCGCTGAAGTTGGACCCAATATTGGACCCAAACTCTTCGGCACTGCGTGTTACAGAGTGATACTAGACGCACTTGCGACACTAGAGAAATCCCCCAAATACTAACCGGGTGATACTCGGCGAGATTGAACGCAACGGTATCGCCCGCCATACTCTACTGATGGAATTGGCGCGTTTTCGGCAACGTCAGCCGGGGCGCGGGCCGCAAGCCGGGATTGCCTTGAGTATTCCAAATCTCATAACGCTGGGCCGCATTTTGCTAGTGCCGATTCTTGTCTGGGCGATCGGGTCCGGAGAGCAATACATGTGGATCGCCTTCGTCCTTTTCCTCGGGGCTGGCGTGAGCGATGCCGTCGACGGGTATTTGGCCAAACGATTTCAAATGACAACCGAACTCGGCGCCTATCTCGATCCGCTTGCCGACAAGGCGCTGATCGTATCCATCTACATCACGCTCGGCATTAACGGATACATTCCCGGCTGGCTGGTCATTCTCGTCGTTTCGCGCGACATCATGATTGTGGGCGCCGTGATTCTGTCGTGGCTGGTCGGGATCCCGGTCAAGGTGAAGCCACTGCTTGTCTCCAAGCTCAACACCGTTGCCCAGATTGCATATGCCTGCGTGGTATTGGGCACGGTCGGCTTCGGCTACTCGTGGCCGATGGTGACGCTGATCCTCATGGCGCTTGTCGCGAGTTTGACGCTCCTGTCAGTTGCCGCCTATGTGGCTGAATGGGTGCGGCATATCAACTCGACGGCCATCAAGTCGTGAGCCCACGAAATCCATCGCGTCTGCGTGGCGGCGCTGCCGCAACTCCCCCTCTTGTCCAGCGCCAATTGCTGTTTTGGCTGGCAGGATTGCTGTTGTTCGTCCTGATGTTGTGGCTGCTCAGAGATATCATGTTGCCTTTTGTGGCCGGCCTCGCGATTGCCTATTTGCTCACCCCTATCACGGATCGTCTTGAGCGTCTGGGCGTGAACCGCCTCGCAGCAGCGCTGCTGATCATAACGATCGTGGTGCTCGCCTTGATCTATCTTATTTTGCTGATGGCACCCATTCTTGCCGGACAATTGTCGTCGTTCTTCGAGAGTGTCCCCGGCTACATCACGAAATTGCAGAGCCTGTTAAGCGACCCAAGCCGACCCTGGCTTCAAAAACTGTTGGGGGCAGGCCTCAGCGCGGACAAGTCCATCGGCGATCTGATGACACAGGGTGTCGGCTGGCTGACCTCGTTCTTGCATTCGCTTTGGTCGGGCGCTTAGCCCGGTTCTCGCCGTCCGAGCGCGTCTTTAATTGTCGCTGCTGCGCAAGGCTTTCTGCAAAAGCCGTCCATGCTTGTCCGTAGGCGTCCGGGCCGGTATATTACACAAAGTTACACACGAAGGGGGTTTTCACCGTGGCACGGCGATTGAAAAACGCGACGTTAGACTCGCGCGAGGCAAGACGGAAATTGAAACCAAGCGGCACACCGTACTACACGCAAATCGGCGAGAAAGGACTCTCGCTTGGCTACCGGCGATTGGCGACGGGGCCGGGCACGTGGCTTGTCCGTACGCGCAGCGGCGGCGCGTATCACCACAACGGAATCGGAACGGCGGACGACATGGCCGACGCCGACAACGTGACGGTGTTTGATTTCTGGCAGGCCGCCGAGCGTGCGCGCGACAAGGCAAGCGGCGGCGCCGCCGTCGCGACGCGGAGCAACAAGCTCACGGTCGCCGACGTTATGGCCGACTATGTCCGGATGCTCGAAGGCGAGGGACGGGGCGAGCATAGCTTGCGCGACGCTCAATCTCGCATCCGCGTTCATATCCTGCCAACGCTGGGCAACATACGCGTTAGCGAATTAACAACCGACGCGCTGCGTCGATGGCGCGACGACCTGGCGAAGTCGCCGCGACGCAGGGGCAAGCCAAGCGGCGACGACGCCGCGCGATCCCGGCGCGCGACAAGCAACAGGACTTTGGCGATCCTGCGCGCCGCGCTGAACCATGCCTTTCATGACGGCAAGGTGGAATCCGACGCTGCATGGCGCAAGCTCAAACCGTTCAAGGCTGTTGACGCAAGCCGGGCGCGCTTTCTCACGGTCGCGGAATCTACGCGGCTGATCAACGTGTGCGAGCCGGACTTTCGCGCACTGGTACAGGCCGCGCTGTATAGCGGCTGTCGTTACGGCGAGCTGATCGCGCTGCGCGTCGCGGACTACCACGCCGATTCCGAAACGCT
>Ga0207428_10000290_pt1 | contig 67367 bp, 72 predicted proteins | sample RhiMethybrSRZTD1_FD_187600 | JGI IMG/M metagenome (GOLD analysis project Ga0207428, IMG submission 187600) | Populus rhizosphere microbial communities from Tennessee, USA - Rhizosphere MetaG P. TD hybrid SRZTD1 (SPAdes) (version 3) | ecosystem: Host-associated > Plants > Roots > Rhizosphere >... | reverse complement strand
GGGGGTTGGATTCGAACCAACGTAGGCGCAAGGCCAACAGATTTACAGTCTGCCCCCTTTAGCCGCTCGGGCACCCCTCCGGCGGAACCCGAAATTATGCGAATTATCCGACGCTTGGTCAAGAAAGCGGCGGAAATTCCTCTGTCCCGCGGTCGCTACGTCCCGTATCGAACCGGGGAGCGGAGCGTCTGCAGCGCCGCGAGCGCGCTGTAGCAGGCGAGCCAGGAGGTCTTCGGGTTTTCGGGCGCCGGGACGTTCTCGAGCCGCAGGGTAAAGCGGCCGGCGCGCCCAGAGACGCGGATCGTGTGGGTATTCAGCGTGAGCGCCGGGTCGGCGACCACCTTGAGTCTCGTGCGATCCGGGCCGATGCCGCCCAGCGCGAGGATCGCCGCGATGTTCACGTTCTGAGGAAAGTGCGGCACGCCCTCGCGCACCGTGCCCTCGAACAGGGTGAGCGGGCTTCGCAGGCCATCAAGCGCGAGGCCCCGGCTTTCGAGGTAGGCGATTCCTTTCCACGCCGCCGGCGGCTTGGCGACCTCGATCGAGGCTTCGTCCACGCCGGCCAGACAGGCGGTCTTGAGTACGTCGAGTCCGCCGATACCGCCCGACGGCACGAACAGCAGCGCGCCGTTGCGGCGCGCCGCGCCTTCTGCGGCATCGCGCAGCGCATCGTCGACCAGCGCACCGGCGGAGAGCACTACGACGCCGATGCCCGCCTCCAGCAGCCCGACCAGGTGCTCCCTCACCGCCTCGTGAGAAGCCGCCTCGATCACGGCCTGTGGTTTTTCCGCCGCAAGCGCCCCCAGATTCTCGACATATTTCACGGAAAACTCGCGTGCGAGTTCGCGTGCGCGCGCGGCCCCGGGACGGCCCAATAACGCCACAATTTCAAAGCTTCCCAGCTCGGCGCGACGCACGTGCTCGAGCACGAGGCGCGCGATAGTCCCTCCTCCGATCAAGGCAATGCGCATGATTTCCTTATGGGATTTATGTATAGCAGTATCATTGCTGGTTGGGAGAGAACAATGCGCATCGCGATTCTAGAAGACGATCCCGACCAGCTGGCACTCCTGCGCCGGTGGATCACTGACGACGGTCACGACGTCCACGCCTATGTAAGCGGCCGCGAAGCCATGAAGATGGCCGGCCGCGAGAGCTTCGATCTGTTCATGCTCGACTGGCAGGTCCCGGACGTGACCGGGGCCGAGGTGCTGATGTGGGTGCGCGCCAACGTCTCGAAGAGCGTGCCGGTCCTTTTCGTCACCGTGCGCGACTCCGAGCAGGATATCGTCTTCGCCCTGGAGCACGGGGCCGATGACTACATGGTCAAGCCGGTGCGGCGCCAGGAGCTGCTCGCGCGCGTGCACGCTTTGCTGCGCCGCGCCTACCCGAGCGAAGAGAAAAAGCTGCTGTCGTTTCCGCCGTTCGAGATCGACACCCAGCGCAACGAGGTCCGCAAGGACGGCGGCAAGATCGACCTCACACCCAAGGAGTTCGAGCTCACGGTGACGCTGTTCCGCAACATCGGGCGGCTGATGTCGCGCGGACATCTGCAGGAGACGGTCTGGGGACGAAGCGGCGACCTCGCCACGCGCACGGTGGATACGCACGTCAGCCAGGTCCGCAAGAAGCTCGACCTCCGGCCGGAGTCGGGGTACCGCGTGGTACCCATCTACAACTACGGCTACCGCCTCGAAAAGATCACCCCGCCGTAGAAAAAATAAGGGCGACCCCGAGGGGCCGCCCTTAGAGCTCCGGTGCCAGAGGAGGAGGAGGAGGCGACCGGTGCTGCAATGCAACAGTAGCAGCCTTTAACCGGAATAGCAAGACCGGCAATTCCTCTCAAAACACTTTTGCATAGAATGCAAAAGTGGCAGATTCCTTCAGTGAGATGGCGGTTTTCGCCCGAGTAGTGTCGAGCGGAAGCCTGTCTGCCGCAGCACGCGAGCTCGGCCTGTCCCCCGCCATGGTGAGCCGCCGGCTCGCGGCCCTGGAAGCGCGCCTGGGTGTCCGGCTAGTGAACCGAACCACGCGCAGCCTGCACCTCACCGACGAAGGCGCGGGCTACTACGAGAGCTGCACACGCGTTCTGAGCGAGATCGAGCACGCCAATGCTTCGGTTTCCGCGGGACGCCACGCCCCCCAAGGCACGCTGAGAGTTGCGCTCCCCGCGGCGTTCGGGAATCAGTACGTCGCGCCGCTCGTGCCGCAGTTCGCGGCGCTTTATCCGGCAGTGCAGCTCGCCCTCAGCCTTTCCGACCGCAGCGTCAACCTGGTCGAGGACGGCTTCGACCTTGCCATCCGGATTGCGGCGCTGGCCGACTCATCGCTCGCCGCACGCAAGCTGGCGCCCAATCGACGTGTGCTCTGCGCGAGCCCCGAGTACCTGCGCCGCCACGGGACGCCCACCTCTCCTGCGGAGCTCGCGCAGCACAACTGCCTGCTCGCCTCCGACTTCGGCGCCACCTGGGATTACAAGGATCCGGAAGGCAAGCCCGGCTCGGTCCGGGTGAGCGGGCGTTACGTCTGCGACAACTGGGAAGTGCTGCGCGAATGGGCCCTCGCGGGGCTCGGCATCGCGCTCAAGTCCACCTGGGACGTGCGCCGCCATCTGTCGAGCGGCTCGCTCGTTTCGCTACTTCCGGGCTATAGCTTCGACAGCGACGTGGCAATTTATGCGGTCTATCCTCACCGGCGTCACCTCCCGGCCAAGACGCGCGCCTTCATCGATTTCCTCGCCAGCTCCTTCGGTCCCGAACCTTTCTGGGACCGCGTTGTCGTCAAGCCGCGCATCAAGGCTCGATCCGGTTCGGCGCCATAATGGATCCTGCTGCATGAACGCTCCCGCCGACCTCGCGCGGTTCAGCCTCGACGACAAATACACCGTCGAGCGCGGCCGCGTGTTCCTCACTGGAACCCAGGCGCTCATCCGGCTGCTGATGCTGCAGCGCACGCGCGACGCAATGGCGGGGCTCAACACTGCGGGCTTCGTCTCCGGGTACCGCGGCTCGCCGCTCGGCGGCCTGGACCAGGCGCTGTGGCGCGCGCAAAAGCACCTCGAAAGCCACCACATCAAGTTTCAGCCCGGCGTCAACGAGGACCTCGCGGCGGCGGCCATCTGGGGTACACAGCAGGTGACGATGTTCCCGAAGGCGAGATACGACGGCGTCTTCGGCATGTGGTATGGCAAGGGGCCCGGAGTCGATCGGTGCGGAGACGTCTTCAAGCATGCCAACGCCGCGGGCACCTCGAAGCACGGCGGCGTCCTGGTGCTCGCGGGCGACGACCACGCCGCGAAGTCCTCCACGCTCCCGCACCAGTCGGAGCACATCTTCAAGGCCTGCCTCATCCCCCACCTGAATCCGGCGAGCGTGCAGGACTATCTCGACCTCGGCCTGCACGGCTACGCGATGAGCCGCTATTCCGGCTGTTGGGTCGCTTTCAAGTGCGTGACCGACGTGGTCGAATCCGGCGCCTCGGTCCTGGTCGACCCGAACAGGGTCAGCATAAAACTCCCGGCCGACTTCGTGGCGCCGGCGGATGGGCTGAACATCCGCTGGCCCGACGGCATCCTCGAGCAGGAAGCGCGCATCCTCGACTGGAAGGTGTACGCGGCGCTCGCCTACGCGCGCGCCAACGCGCTCGACCGCATTGTTCTTGACAGTACCAAAGCAAGACTGGGGATCATCACGGCGGGCAAGTCGTACGGCGACGTGATGCAGGCGCTCGCCGATCTGGGCATCGACGCGCAAGTTGCCAGGGACATCGGCCTGCGCGTCTACAAGGTGGCAATGACCTGGCCGCTCGAGCCCCAGGGCGCGCGCCGCTTCGCCGAGGGGCTCGACGAAGTGCTGGTGGTGGAAGAGAAGCGCCAGCTGATCGAGTACCAGATCAAGGAGGAGCTCTACAACTGGAAGGAAGGCGTGCGCGCGCCGCGCGTCGTGGGCAAGTTCGACGACAGCGGCGAATGGAGCCGCAGCGGCGGCAAGCCGGCCGGCACATGGCTGCTGCCGGCGCACTACGAGCATTCCCCGGCCATGGTCGCGCGGGCCATTGCCCAGCGCCTCGAGAAGCTCGGGATGACGGGCTCGCTCGGCTCCCAGTTCAAGGAGCGGATCGCCTTCTTGGATCTCAAAGAAAAATTGTTGAGCAAGCCGAGGGTGACCGCGGTGCGTCAGCCTTACTTCTGCTCCGGCTGCCCGCACAACACGTCCACCCGGGTGCCCGAAGGCAGCCGCGCCACCGCCGGCATCGGCTGCCATTTCATGGCGGTGTGGATGAACCGCAGCACCGCGACGTTCACCCACATGGGCGCGGAAGGCGTGCCGTGGGTCGGACAGGCGCCGTTCACCGACGAAAAGCACGTCTTCGCCAATCTCGGTGACGGCACCTACTTCCATTCGGGCCTGCTCGCGATCCGTGCCGCAGTGGCGGCCAAGGTCAACATGACCTACAAGATCCTGTACAACGACGCGGTTGCGATGACCGGCGGGCAGCGCCACGACGGCCCGCTCGATCCCGCGAGGATCTCGCGGCAGATCGCCGCCGAGGGCGTCAAGCCGATCGTCGTGGTTACCGACGAGCCCGAGAAGTACCCGCGCGGCACCAGTTGGGCGCCGGGCGTCACCATCCGTCACCGCGACGAGCTTGATGCCGTTCAAAGAGAATTGCGTGAAATCCAAGGCGTGTCGGCGCTGATTTACGACCAGACCTGCGCGTCGGAAAAGCGCCGCCGCCGCAAGCGGAACGAGTACCCCGACCCGGCCAAGCGCGCGGTGATCAACGAGACGGTGTGCGAGGGCTGCGGCGACTGCAGCGTGAAGTCGAACTGTCTCTCGGTCGAGCCGCTCGAGACCGAATACGGTCGCAAGCGCACCATCAATCAGTCCTCGTGCAACAAGGACTACTCGTGCCTGAAGGGCTTCTGCCCGAGCTTCGTCACGGTCGAGGGCGGCCGGCTGAAGAAGGGCAAGTCGGCCGCGGCGAAAGGCAGCGAGGAGTTTCCTCCCATCGCGGAGCCGGCGCCGGCCACGCCGGAAAACGCTTATGGAATTCTCATCACCGGCATCGGCGGCTCGGGCGTCATCACCATCGGCCAGATCATCGGGGTGGCGGCGCACCTGGAGGGCAAGGGGGTGAGCGTTCTCGACATGTCCGGTCTCGCGCAGAAATACGGCGCCGTGATGTCGCACGTGCAGATCGGAGCGAGTCCACAGGACATTCACGCCACGCGCCTCGACACCGGCGGCGCGCACCTCGTGCTCGGCTGCGATCTCGTGGTGACGGCAGGCATCGAGGCCGCGGCCAAGATGGCGACCACGCGCACGCGCGCGGTGGTCAACGCGAGCGTGACCCCGACCGCCGAGTTCGTCAGGAATCCGAACTGGCAGCTGCCGGGCTCGGACCTCCAGCGCGACATTCGCGAAACGACGCAGGCAACTGATTTCGTCGAGGCGACGGAGCTCGCCACTGCGCTGATGGGCGACGCCATCGCGACCAACATGTTCATGCTCGGCTACGCCTACCAGAAGGGCTGGGTTCCGCTGGCCGGCGAATCGCTCGAGCGTGCCATCGAGCTGAACGCCGTCGCGGTGGAGTTCAACAAGAAGAGCTTCCTCTGGGGCCGCCGCGCCGCTGCCGACCTGGGGAAGGTCAGGCGCATCGCCACGCCGGCCGAGGTGATCCCCATCGACCAGCATTTGTCGCGCAATCTCGACGAGCTGATCGAGCGGCGCGCCAAGTTCCTGGCCGAGTATCAGGACGCGGCCTACGCCGAGCGATACAAGAGGCTGGTCGACCGGGTGCGCACGATCGAGCAGGACAAGGCGGCCTCGTCGAAGCTCGCGGAAGCGGTGGCGCGCTACTACCATAAGCTCCTCGCGTACAAGGATGAATACGAGGTCGCGCGGCTGCACGCCAACGGCGAGTTCGAGAAAAAGATCGCGGACATGTTCGAGGGCAGCTACAAGACGTACTACTACCTCGCGCCGCCGCTGTTGGCGAAAACCGATCCGCTCAGCGGCGAGCCGCGCAAGATGCGCTTCGGCGCATGGGTTTTGCCCCTGTTCAAGGTCCTCAAGAGCCTCAAGTTCTTGAGGGGCACGGCGCTTGATCCCTTCGGCCGTACGGCAGAACGGCGCATGGAGCGCGAGCTGATCCGCGAGTACGAGCAGACGGTCGAGCTGCTGCTCGCCGGCCTGAGCGCGCAGAACCATGCCGCCGCGGTTCAGATCGCCTCGCTTCCCGACGAGATCCGGGGCTTCGGCCACATCAAGAAGCGCAATGTCGAGGCCGCGCGGAAGAAGCGCCAGGAGCTCCTCCAGCGCTTCAACGCCGGAGGCGCCGAGCGGGCCGCGGCCTGACGTCGCCGGATGCGCATTGCCTACCTCGAGGACGACGCCGACCAGGCGATGCTCATCCGCAAGTGGCTGGAGGAAGCGGGCCACATCTGCCACTACTTCGACCGCGGGCACGCGCTGCAGCGCTCGCTGGCGCGCGAATCGTTCGATCTATACCTGCTCGACTGGCATCTCCCCGATGCCGACGGCCTGCAGGTCCTGAAGCAAATCCGTACCAGCGTGCCCGCGGCGCTCGTGATCTTCGCCACCGCGCGCGACCGCGACGACGACATCGCGCGCGGCCTGCAGGCGGGAGCCGACGACTACATCACCAAGCCGGTGCGCCAGGGCGAGTTGCTGGCGCGCATCGAGGCCGTGGCACGCCGAGTGCGCGGCGCCCAAGCCGCCCCCGAGCTGCTCGAGCTGGCGCCTTTCCGGCTGAACCGCGGCGCGCGCACCGTCGAGCGCGACGGACGCCGTGTCGAGCTCACCGACAAGGAATACGCGCTGGCGGAATTCTTCTTCCTGCACGCGGAAAAGGTCGTGTCCCGGCAGCACCTGCTCGAGGCGGTTTGGGGCCTGCAGGCGAAGGCGCAGACCCGAACCGTCGACACGCACGTGAGCCGCCTGCGCAACAAGCTCGGCCTGGCCGGAGAGCGCGGCTGGCGGCTTTCCTCGGTGCACCAGTTCGGCTATCGCCTTGAGCGCGCCGATCAGTAGGTGATGGTGAGCGTGCGGGTCTGGCTGCCCGAGCAGGTCGCCGTGGCGCACGTGCCCACCTGCCCGCCCGCGATACTGCCATCGACCGAATAGGTTTGAACCAAGCCGTTCCCGGTGGCGCTCGTCTGCGACAGCGCCAGCGTGTAGCTAAGGTTGAGCACCGTTCCTGAAGTCGCGTCGAGCGCCATCGTATACGGCAACGCGGTCGTGCAGCGCACGCCGAAGGACGTGCTCGCCGTTGCCGCGCTCGCCTGAAACGAGGTGTAAGCGAGATCGATGTTTCCGGGCGGAGAGTAGAGCTGGCACGAGTTGGTCGTGATTACGGCCACCGATAAAGGGCTGGTATCCAGAGTGTTGTTGTTGGCGGTATTGCGCAGCGTCACGGTCACGGTGTCGGTGTAGGTTCCTGCCGGTTGGACCGCCTGGCTCTTGAAGACCACGAGGTCGAACGAGCCGGTTACGCTCGCCGACAGGCTGGCGCCGAAGCTCAACGTCCCGGTGAAGCGCGTACCCCCCTGCCACTTGGTCGTATGAGCCGGGTCGATATAAAGATCGTAGGCATACCGGTTTCCGGCAAGGTTCACCCGGTTGTTGCCGCCTCCGGACTGCTGGCCGTTGTCCGCGGCCAGAGACCAGGCGAGGGAATTGGCGTCGGTGGCAAGACGGGTGCACGAGATGGTGTAGCTGCCGGTCGAGACGTTGTCCGTCGCCACGGTCGGAGAGTAGACGGTGCTGATCGCCGTCACCGTCACGTTGCAGGTGATGGCGGCGAAGGACGGCACAGCGGCGAAGGCGAGGAGCAGCGCTGCGAGGCGGCCAAGAGTTTTCATCGCGTCACCCCCGAGCAGACATAGGGCCCGACGCGCGCGATGTCGTCGGGCTTGCCCGGCGGCAGCTCGACGTCGAGCTCGCAGCTGCGGCCCTGCCACTTGATCCGCAGGCGGTTCTTGTCTTTGAGGCCGGTGACGAAGGCTTCGCCGCGGCGCGCGACGAAGAACTCCTTCGTGTCGCCGACGAGCTCGAGCTCGGCGCCGGCCGGCGCGGGCTGGCCATCGTCCAGCACGATGCGCACGAGCGCGCCGCGGCCGGAGCGCACCGGGAACGTCACCTTGACGCCAGAGCGCGCCGGCGGCACGACCGCCATCTCGATGTTGTCGAGCTCGGCGTTGATCGGCAGCTCGTTCGGATCGAGGCGGAGGGTATTGGTCCGGTAAGGCTGGAGCTGGGGAACGAGCGCCTTGCCGTTCGAATCGGTGCGGCTCAGCACGGTGCTCTGGAAGCCCACGCCGACGTCCGGATAGCCGGGAACCTCGACCAGCGCGAAGCTGTCCTGCACTTTGCGCGACGCGAAGAGCGCGCCCTCGGCGAACACCAGGCCGCCCTGCGCGCCAAAGCGCACGGTCGATTGCGTGTCCGAGGCGCTCGCGTCGGCGGTGACCAGTCCCTTGCTACCTTGGTAATACACGCCGCCCTCGGCATAGTTCTGGCCTTCACGCCGCCCGGCGAGCGCGCGCCAGGCCGCTCCGGCTTCGATTCCCAAGCCCTTGCTCACGGTCGCGTAGCCGTCGGTGCGCCCGGCGTGGTGCGTCGTGGCCGCGGTGGCGTTGATCCGGCCGTCCAGGGGAATCAGCAGGCTCAAGCCGATCGAGCGCCCCGTGGCGTCGCCGCCGTCGACGCGCGTCGCGCTCACGGTGAGCGAGCTCTGCGCTAAGACGCGGATCGAGTAGTTGGCGGTGTAGGTGGAAATCGGGCCGCGGTCGTAGGTGTCGATCTTGGCGTAGCCCAGGCCGAGGTGACCGAGCTCGGGCCGGGCGTACGTGTAGCTCGCGAGCCATTGGCGCCGGTAGGGAAGCGTGGCGTCGTCCTGGCCGACCTGCCGGTACTCGCGCGAGGCCGCTTCGGCCCGCAGCGTGAATCCGTGCCGCAGGCTCCAGTGCTCGAGGGTCACCAGCCCCTGCCGGCCGCTGCCCGTGACGTCGTCGCTACTTGCCGCGCCGGCGACCTGGCCGAGCAGCCCGAGCGGCAGCGCGACCGCGAGCCCGGCGCCGCCGCCGCTCAGCCTGTCGCTTACCTCCGCGCGGGTCTCCAGCGTGAAGATGTCGCTCAGGCCGTGGCGAAACAACCCCGCAGCGAAGCCTTCGCCGTAGTTGGCGCTGTCGATGCCGAGGTTCCTGCGCACCGCGCCCGCCTCGAAGCTGTAGTCACTCAGGCCCTTGCGCAGCAACGCCGCGCTGCTGAAGAAATCCTGCACCAGGACGGTCTCGCGCCCGAGAAGGTCGCGCACCACGATCCGCGCCTGGCCGCTGCCGGTGATCTGCGGGAAGTTGTCGATCGTGAACGGCCCGGTCGGCACCTGCGAGGTCTGGCGCAGGGCATCGTTGATGTAGAGCTCGACCGTGCTCGGCGCGCGCGACTGGCCACCGATCGTCGGGATGGGCTGCGTGATGTAGCCCGGCGAAAGCGAGAAGTTGGTGGCCCATTGAATGCCGCCGAAGTACACCGAGCGCCCCCAGGCGCCGGTGCGCGTCGTGCTGTCGCCCAGCCGCAGGCTCGCGTTCCTCTCCGGGAAGTCGCGCGTGAAGGTGGTCTCGAGGCGGCGCCAGCCCGGCGTGTACGCCGCGCCCGGATCGCTGGCGATATTGCGGATCACCGAGGTGTTCGTCAGGACGCCGGCGGTGCCCGACACCCCGAGCTCGGTCAGCGCGCCGACGTCGTTGGTCGCCGAAATGCCGCGCAGGTCGCTGCGCGTGTAGCTCAGGTCGTAGTTGGCAAATACGGTCGTGAGCGGGCGGGACACCGCCGGACGCTCGGCCACCGGCGCGGCTACGCGCGTAGTGGCGAAGGCCGCGGGGTTGAAGTTGAGCTGGAGCGATTGCTCGGCCGGGTTGAAGCGCGCCGCGAAGCCCGGCAGCGAAGCGAGCGGATACCACGTCTCGCCGCGGTACACGACCGCGGGCGCGCGCGGATCGCGGTTGATGCGCCATTCCTCGAACGCGTCGAGCTGCGCGTACAGGGCGCCGCCCCGCTCCATCAGCACCCAGCTCCCGGCGCGCGCGCTGTTGATCGATACCTCGAGCGGGAGGATGCGGGTCGCCGGCTCCGCTTCGGGCGCCGCATCGCGCAGCTCTCCTGCGGGCGTCACCTGGGGCTCCGCGGTCCGGGGCGCCTGGGCTGCCGCTTGCGCCATCGCGAGACCGGCGCTTGCAGCAACGGCAAGCTGTAGGAGCGTTCCACGCATGGTGGTGGGCGGCGGCCGGACACGGCCCCTCAGATAGGTGGCACGTCGAAGCTTTGCGTGCCGCCGTCATCGAAAGTGACGACGAGCTGCAGAGCACCGACCGGGATGGGTTTTGCCGCTTCGATGGGGAGGCGCTTGCGCGCCCCGGGCAGGATGTAGGCGCCGCCTTCGAAGCGGCCCACGGCCTGTCCGTCCTGCCGCACCACCACCTCGCGCACCTGCGCGTAGGCGCTGCCGCTGTTCGCGCACTGCACGGAGAGCGTTTTGGTTTCGTTGCGAAGCGCCGTGCAGGAAGTGGCATGCTTTGCCACCTGCGGCGTGATGAACACCGGCATCGAGAGCGCGAGCGCGATGGGCACGTTGATGCCCTTGGCGGGCCCCGCTTCAGGCAGCTCGCGCAGGATCAGGCGATAGATGAGCTGGCGCGAGGCGTCGGGCGGCTGCAGCCGCGCGAGCCGCACCACCTGCTTCGCTTTCGCCGCGAGCTTGATGACCGGCGGGGCGAGAATGAGATCCTCGCTCGGCGTGAGCTGGTCCTCGCCTTCAGGACTCTGCCGCCATTCGTAGACGTCGGCCTGCAGCACGACCGGCTCGCCCGCTTCGTTCGTGATCGTCACCGCGACGGCACGATCCTTCGGCGTCATGTAGATACGCACCGGCGTGACCGAGAACACTCCGGCGAAGGAGCAATGGGCGGCGGCGACTGCGAGCATTCCCAGCGCAGCGCGGGTCCAGGACGAAAGGCGGGATCGATTCATGTTCGTTGTTCTTGTTTTAGAAGCTCACCAGCAGCTCGAGCGGCCGGTCGGCCCAGAAATCGCCCGGTCCGCCGGCGTGCTGCACGTCGTACAGGCGCAGCATAGTGACGGTACCCCAGCCGGTTCTCCAGCCGAAAGGATCTTTTGCCGCCGCCTCGTACAGCGAACGGTCTCGATCGATGGACATCGCATAGCGGAATGCTCCGCCGTGCACGCCTAGAAACGGCTGGCCCGGCACGGCTTCGATGCTGACGAACTGGCCGGAATCGCAGACCACCTGGACGGTGGCCCCGGTCTGTTCGCTGAGCGAGCGGCTGTAGCAGACGCCCGCACGCTGCGACGGCTGCGACGGTTGAGGCGGAACGGGCGTAACCCCTCCGGACCCGCCACCGCCGGGCTGCGAGAGCGTAATGCCGACCGTGACATTTTTCGCGTCCGAACCGGCCCACGATGGCGCTCCGGCGAGGAGCGCCATCAGGGCTGGGAGGACGGGCGCCAGTGACGCGGATCGCATGGTCGAATGCTCCGCGAGGGCTGGCTCAGTAGTTGACGATCAGCGTGTGCGTCTTGTTGGTCGCGGCACCGTTGGTGCAGGAAGCCACCGCGCAGGTGCCCACCTGGCCGCCTGCCATCGTACCGGTCACGCTGTACGGCTGGAGCGTACCGTCGGCGGTGCCGCCGGCGGCGCTCAGGCCGAGCGAGTAGCCCAGGTTGACCGCGTTGTCGGTGACCGAGATCGTCGACGCTCCCGGAGGCGTCGCCGCGCCGTTGCCCGACTGCAGGCCGAAGGTATACGGAAGCGTGTTCGTGCAGCGCACCGAGAAGCCGCCGCCGGTCGCGGTCGACGCGCCCGCTTGCAGCGTCGTGTACGCGAAGTCGACGGCGGTCACCGCCGACAGCGTGCACGAAGACGTCAGCGTGACGCTGACGTTGAAGGTGCCGGAAGTGCTGCCCGCTTGCGCGTTGCCGGCGGCCAGCGCGGCCGCGATTGCCGTTGCTGTAAGGATCCGTTTCATTGCGCCCTCCCTGTAGAAAATAGGCAGAGCGATGTTGCCCGCGCTGTAGAAGAGCGCTGTTACGTATGGTGTCGCGGTTGCAAAAAAACGTCGCTCCGACGTGACTTACGCCACGCCGTGCGCCAAATATTTTCGGACAAAAAGATTAAGTACTCAGACCTTCAGAGTGAAGGGTGTGAAGCGGGTGCCGCGGTCGTAATAATCCTCATTTTCCGCCCGCTTCAACGCGCCCACGACCTTGTAGGTGAGGGGTGTGAAGATGACCTCGACTGCGACCTTGAGCGTGAATTGCGCGAGCATGATCGCCGGCAGCTTGTCGTTCGGGATGATGCCCGAGCCGTAGAAGGCGAGCGGATAGAACAGGGCCGAATCGACCGCTTCGCCGGCGATGGTCGAGCCAATGGTGCGCGTCCACAGCCATCGGCCGGCGGTCAGGATCTTCATTTTTGCCAGCACGAATGAGTTGACGAACTCACCGCAGAAATACGCGAACATCGACGCTGCGGCAATGCGCGGCGCCTGGCCGAATGCGGTCTCGTAGGCCTTCTGGTATTCCCAGAACGGTGCCGGCGGCAGCGCCACGACCACGGCGGCCATGATCGAGGCGAAGGCGAGCCCGGCGAACCCCGCCCAGATCACGCGCCGCGCGCGCGCATACCCGTAGACCTCGGTGAGGACGTCGCCGAATACGTAGGAAATAGGGAAGAACAGAACGCCGGCGCCGAACGCGGGCCAGCCGTCGACCTGCACGATCTTCGCCGGCCCGATCAGGTTCGAGCAGATGAGGACCGTGACGAATGCCGCCATCACGAAGTCGTAGTAGCGGTAGCCCTTGGTCTCCACGCGGTGGCTTTTGGTCTGCACCTCAGCGCAGGGAGTACGACTCGAGCTCGTATTGGGTGGTGAAACTCGGCCCCGTGGCGACACTTTTGATCACGCGCTTCACTTGCGGGGCGTACCACACGGTCTGACGGAACCGGGCATAGCCGCGCACAATCGCGCTGCCGCCCAAGGCGGCGTTGGAGATGCGGCCGTTGAGGTCCACGCGCACGGCCTCGAACGTTCCGGCGGCCACGGTCACCTGCTCGGATCCGATCACGCGCCCGCCATCCAGTCGGTACGGAAGATCGCCCGACACCATGGCCGAATGGCGTTCCTGACCTAGCACCCTCACCGACGGGATCGGATCCCCGGGCTTCAGGCTCTGGAACGCGGCCGCGAATGGCGCGAACTCCACCAGGTCCGCGCCGCCGCGATAGACCGCGCTGAACGCGGTGGAATACGAATGCTCGCCGACCTCGGCGCCTTTCGCCGTCACCACCTCGACGATCGACCCGCGCCCCGAGGTACGCACGGTATGGACGTACTTGCGCGAACGGTCGTCGGGCTTGTACCTCATGTCGCGCACGACGTAGGTCCAGGTGTCTCCGGACTGCGGCATCTCCTTGGGCAGCGTCGGGTCGATCGGTGCTAGCGCCACCCCGGTCGCGCCGGCCTTGAAGCCCGCGGCACGCGCCGCCTCCTCGGCTTCCTTCCGCTTGGCGAGCGCTTCTTTCCCGCGCTGCGGCACTTCCCGCACCCACTCGACCGACACCGCGAAGTTCAATTGCTGCCCGTCGCGCAGCTGGAACGTCGTGATGCCGATCAGCCGCCCGTCGGCATCGAACAGTCCGCCCCCGCTGGAGCCGCGTGATACCGCCGCGCTCGTCTGGATCAGCGGCTGCTTGTCGTCGTCGCCGCCGCGCAGCGACGAGATGATGCCTTCGGTGAGTGTCAGCTCGAGCCCGCGCGGCGCGCCGATGGCATAGGCCCGCTGCCCGGTCCTCAGCTTGGCCACGTCGGCGAAGGGCACCGCCGGCGCGGCGAGATCCCTCACCTTGAGCTGGCAGAGGTCACGCTCGGCGTCGGGAAACTCGACCTCGGCGCCGTAGGAGGCGTTGCCCCGGCTGACCACGATGCCGGCCGGGTTGCGCAGCACGTGGCAGTTGGTAATCACCTGCTCGCGGCCGATAACGACACCGCTGCCAAGCGCGTTCCTCCTGCCCTGCGGGTCCACCGACTGGATCACGAAAACGCTGGGCGAGACTTTCTCGAACAGCTCTTCGGGGGTCAGCGCGTGCGCCGCCGGCGAGAGCGTCGCAAGCAGGACCGCCGCCCGGAAAAGCGGGCTTGTTCTCATATCGGACCCCTCCCTTGCTCGATCGCCATTTTACCGGCGCTCGAGCAGCCCGCCAACGGCGTCATCATTATCTGCCCGGCTACGGCAGCTTCGGGCTGTACTCCCTGAAGTCGGGCTCGAGCTCGACCGCCATCGCGTCGAGCACGCGCGCCACCATGGCATAGAAGCCGGCAGTGACCGCGAGCTCGACGTAGTCGTGGTGATCGAAGTGCCGCATGGCCTCGCGGTAGGCCGCATCGCCCACCCTGCCCGAGGTGACGTTCTCGGCAAGCTGCAGTGCCGCCTTTTCCCTCGCATCGAACTCGGGCGACGTGCGCCACCCTGCAAGCGCGGCAATCTGCGCCTCGCGCACCCCGGCCTTGCGCGCCATCCTGAGGTGCTGGGCCCATTCGTACTCCGACGCCGAGACCTGCGCGCCTCGCAGGATCACCAGCTCGCGCAGGGCGCGCGGCGTGCGGCTGCCGTGGCGCAGGGTATTCGCGAACTCGGTCCACGCGCCGACGATGGCGGGGTGGTTGGCGAGCGCCCGGTACAGGTTCGGCGGGGTACCCCACAGCTCCTCGAGCCTTTTCTTGAGAACGGGCTCGAACTCCTTCAGCGGTGTGCGTTGCATGGACCGCATGATAACCGTGGTTTTTTAGTACGCTAGGGGGCTGGAGGACGCCATGGCCGTACCGCATCAGACCGCTCGCGCGCGCTCGGGTGAGCTCTCGATCCATTACCGCAGGCTCGGACGGCCGGGCGGTACGCCCATCCTGATCGTGCACGGCCTGTCCTACTTCTCCTACGACTGGCTCGGTGTGGCGCAGTCCCTCGGCGCGGCGCGCGAGGTCGTCGCGATGGACATGCGCGGCTTCGGGGATTCTGACTGGAGCCCGGCGCGAGACTACAGCGTCCCCGCGATGGCGCAGGACATCGTCAACGTGCTCGATCACCTGCGCTGGCCCCGGACGCTGCTGGTCGGCCATTCGATGGGCGCACGCAGCACGACCTGCGTCGCGGCCCAGCATCCCGGCCGCGTCGAAGGGCTGGTGCTGGTCGACTACAGCCCCGAGAACGCCCCGGCGGGCGCGAGGCGCACCACCGAAATGGTCGGCAACCAGCCCGATGCCTTCCCCAGCATCGAGGCGGCGATGCGCTACTTCGGCAAGGACGATCGCGCGCGCTTCGAGGTCTACCTCAGGAAAACCGACTCGGGCTGGGCGCCGAAGCGCGACCTCTATTTTCGCGACCAGTTCAGGCGCACGCTCCGGAGCGGCGAGCGTCCGAAGCTCGCGGTCGACATGTGGCAGCTCCTCGGCGAGGTGCGCTGCCCGATCCTTTCGTTGCGCGGCGCACGCTCCGACATGTACGCCGCCGAAACCGTACCGAAGATGCAGGCCGCCAACACGCGGTTGCAGGTCGTGGAAATCCCAGACGCGGGCCATGACATTGCGGGCGACAGCCCGAGCGAGCTGGTTTCGGCGTTCAACAAGTGGAGTCAAGCGGTTCTTCTGGAAGGAGCCGGCCATGAACACACGGGGCATTGACCATCTGGCGATCGTTTCGGACGACATGCCCACGGCGATGGATTTCTACACCCGGGTGCTCGGCTTCCGGCTGGTTCACGTGCGGCGCGTGCCCTACGAGCAGGACCGCTGGCAGCCGCCTCATGACAACCTGCGGCACTACTTCTTCGACATGGGAAACGACTCGCTGTTCGCGGTGTTCGAGTACCCGAAGGGTCTGCCGCGGCAGGTTCGCGACCATGTCGGCGGCATGCAGCATGTCGCCTTCCACGTGCCGCCGGAGCGCTTCGATGCCATGGTCGCGCACGTGAAGTCGTGCGGGATCCACGTGGTGGGCCCGGTGCCGCTCGGCGGGCGCTTCTGGTCGGCGTACTTCCTGGACCCGTTCGGCACGCGCCTGGAGCTCGCGACCGACCGCGGCGGCTCGAGTCAGGGCGTGGTGGAGTCGGTGCGGCAGACCGAGGCCGAGGCACGCGCCGAGCTCGAGACACTGTTCTCCGACCCCGTGGAAGTGAAGAAATGGCTGGAGCAGATGCCGCTGCGCCGGGAAACATCGACCGTATGATTTTCTCAAGGAGGGGAGCGGTGAAGCGGAAACTTCTGGCCGGCCTGGCCGCGCTCGGCATCGGCGGCGCTGCGCACGCGCAGGACAAGTACGAGGTGAAAGTCGCGACGTTCGTCGGGCCGCAGCATTTCATGTCGCAATGGCTCGTCAAATGGGGCGAGAAGCTCGAGAAGGACTCCAACGGGCGGCTCGTGTTCAAGCACTTTCCAGGCTCGCAGATGGGCCCGACGCCGGCGATGTACGACCTGGCGCGCAGCGGCCAGGCGGAAGTCGCCTGGTTCCTGCACGGCGCGACGCCCGGACGCTTTCCGCTCACCGAGCTCCTGCACCTGCCCTACGTCGTCGGCAGCGCCGAGATCGGTACGAAGGTGATCAACGACGCCGAGCTGCGCTCGAAGTATCTTGACGCCGAGCACAAGGGCGTGAGGGTGCTGCTGCTTCTCACGCACCAGCCCGGCAACGTGCATACCACCAAGAAGCCGATCCGCGGCGCCGACGACATGAAGGGCCTGCGCATCCGCTTCGCCTCGCCCACGATCCGCGATTTCGTGTCGCGGCTCGGCGGCACCGCGGTCGGCGTGCAGCCGAACGAGCAGCTCGAGCAGCTGCAGAAGGGCGTGATCGACGGGACCTTCATCGACTATGGCGGCGCCGGAGTCGCATTCAAGATGGGCGGCACCATCAAGTACTCGACCGAGATGTATTCGTACGTCTCCTCCTTCGGCGTCGGCATGAACCCGGAGTTCTACGCCAGGCTGCCGGCCGAGCTGAAGAAGCTCGTCGAGCAGTCGGTGGTCGGCGTGGAGAAGGAGGTCGGCGCCGGCTGGGACGCGCTCGACGACGTCGGGAAGAAGCTTCTCGTGGAGGGCGGCGCGCAGCCGATCAAGCTTTCGGCAGCGGAGAACGAGCGCTTTCGCAAGGTCGGCGCGGAAGTCACCGAGGCCAAGCTGAAGGAGCTGGAAGCGAAAAGCCTGCCGGCCCGGCCGGCGTTCAAGCTGATCCAGTCGCTCTCGGAAAAGCACTCCAGGAGCTCGCGCAACTTCTGGAACTGATCGCCAGAATCTTCGGCTACGTGGCGGCCGCGTTCCTGGCGGCCATGATGCTGCTCACCGTCGCCGACGTGCTGCTGCGCGCCTTTTTCGGCTATCCGGTGCGCGGCATGCTGGAGCTGATCGAGCTCGGGCTCGCCTGCACCGTTTTCCTCGGCATGCCGGCGGTATTCCTGCGCAAGGAGCACCTGGTGGTGGACGCGATCGACCAGCTCACGCGGCCGGCGGTGGTCCGCCTGCTCGACCTCGCCGGGGCGCTGGTGTCCTTCGGCCTGCTCGCGTTCATGGCGTGGCAGATGGTCCCGGTGGCACGCGGCATGTACGACTTCGGCGACGTGACCCCGGACCTCTCGATCCCGAAGATCTACTACTGGGTTCCGGTGCTCCTCGGCGTCGTCGGCTCGGCCGCCGCGGCGCTCGTCCTCGTCCTGCGCTGGAGGCGCCGCGCCTGAGCAACCTCGCGATCGGCGCGCTCGGCGTGGCGGCGCTGCTCGTGGTGCTGTTCCTGCGCGTGCCGATCGCGGTGGCGCTCGCCCTCACCGGCGTGTGCGGCTACGCCGCCATCGACGGCTGGCGCAAGGCCCTCACCATGATGGCCTCGGTGCCCTTCGAGCTGGCGAGCGCATACTCGCTCTCGGTCGTCCCGCTCTTCATCCTCATGGGCGCGGTCGCGGCGCGCGCCAACATGGCGCGGGAGATGTTCGCCGCGGCGAACGGCGTGTTTTCGGGCATCCGCGGCGCGCTCGCGAATGCCACCGTCGGGGCGTGCGCGCTCTTCGGCGCGATCTGCGGCTCGTCCATCGCCACCGCCGCCACCTTCTCGCGCGTCGCGATTCCGGAGATGCGCCGCCACGGCTACGAGCCTTCGTTTGCCGCGGGCTGCGTCGCAGCCGCCGGCACGCTCGACGTGCTGATCCCGCCCTCGGTGCTGATCGCGATCTACGCCCTGGTAGCCGAGCAATCGCTTGCCAAGCTCTATGCCGCGGCCTTCGTTCCCGGCTTCGTGCTCGCCGGCCTGTACGTGCTGGCAGTGTGGACGGTCGCATGGCTGCGGCCGGCCTGGGTACCGCGCGTGCCCGGCATGCGCCTCGCGCAGCGGCTGCGCGCCGGCATCGGGGCATGGAAGCTCGTGGTGCTGTTCTTCTTCGCGGTGGTCGGCATCTATCTCGGATGGTTCTCGCCGACGGAGGCGGCGGCCATCGCCGCATTTGTCGCCATCGTGATCGCCTTCGCCACTCGCGCCATGCCCCTGCGCGGGCTCGTCGAGGCCCTCCTCGAGACCGTCTACACCACGGCGGCGGTGTTCTTCGTCATCGTCGGTGCTTTCATCTTCTCGCGCTTCATCGTGATTACTCAGTTCCCGGTGGAGCTCGGGCGCTGGGTGACGCAATCGCAGCTCACACCGCTTTCGGTGATGCTCGCGGTCATGGCGCTGTACCTCGTGCTCGGCACTTTCCTCGACGAGGTGAGCACAATCCTGATCACGATTCCCGTAACGCTGCCGCTCGTGACCGGCATCGGCTACGACGGCATCTGGCTGGGCGTGTTCGTCACGGTGATGTGCACGATCGGCCTCATCACCCCGCCCACCGGCATGACGGTGTTCGTGATCCAGGCCCAGCACCCCGACATCCCGGTAGCGCGGATCTATCTCGGAACGCTGCCTTTCCTCGTTGCCGACCTCGTGCTGGTCGCCCTGCTCATCGCGTTTCCCGGGCTGGCGCTGTGGCTTCCGGCTCTCCTGCGCGTGTAGAAGTTCGCGAAAAGTTCTGCTCGGACTAGGCGAGGGCTCACGCGCTGCAACCTCGCGGGAGTCGAATGAAGCCCGGGCTCTCGCCCCCTATCCAGCGAAGCCCGCTCGGCCTCCAAAACCGGGCCGCTCCGAAACCCCGCCCGCGGCGGGGTTTCTTTTGTCGTCAATACGGCTGAGGGCCGAAATCCCAGTCGGCTGAAGGCTTTCGCTGCCGACGCGCCGCAGCCTAGCTTTCGCGGCTTGAGCGAAACTAGTCGAAAAGCCCTATTGCCAGGTCGGCGCGGTTAGCGCACTCTGCTGTGAACTATTTCACAGTCCGCAGATGATCGCCCACCGAATTGGTCAGTACTACCGCGCATGGAACACCCCGTCGCGGCTGGCCCAGGCGGCCTTCCAGATCGTGCTGTCGGCCCTCATCATCACCTGCCTGGTCGCACCGTTCTGGCCCACGCCATAGGCCTTCGTCGCTAGGTCGTGAGCCCGTTGCGCGTCGCGAAAACGTAGAGCTCAAGGCGGTTCGGCACGCCGAGCTTGTCGTAGATGCGGCTCAGGTGATTGCGCAGCGTGTGCTCGCCGATGTGCAGGCTCGTGGCGAGGCTTTTGTTGTCCGCGCCCGGCTTGGTGACCAGTTTGCGCACGACATCGTGCTCGCGCTGCGTCAGCGTGGCGAGTCGAATCTGCTCGGGGCTCGCGCTCGCGCCGCTCTTGCGCCGGGCGATCTCGACGAACAGCTTGCCGGTCGTGGAGCGATCAAGCCAGAGCTCGCCGCAATGCACCTTTTCGATCGCTTTGAGCAGCGTCTCCGGCGCTTCGTCCTTCTGCACCACGCCGGATGCACCACGCAGCACGAAGCTTTCGCGGATGCTTTGATCGCGTTGACCCACCAGCATCAACACGCGCGCGCCGTAGTCGGCCACGAGCGTCGGGATGATTTCGCCAACATTCTCGCAACCGTGCTCGGGATCGATCACCACGACGTCGGGCAGCACCTGCGCCGCGAGCGTGCACGCAAGCGTGCACGACGTGGCCGTCGCCGCGATTTCCATCGCGGGACGCCGCTCATTGATCAGTCTGTCCAAACCTAACAGAGCAACGCGATACTCGCCAACGAGCATCACGCGAATTGGCGCTCCCACCCCCGCCCCCTTCCCCGCTGCGTTCTAACTCCCCCGGCGTAACGATAAGCGATTCTTGTTACTGAAGCTATGCTTTGCGCGAACGGGGTGCGTCATTTCGTCGCCGCAGCGATCTCAATTTCTATGTTAATCAAATAGTTAATCAGTCCCCGAGCGCCACTTCGGAGGAACCCATGCCATTTAGCTATCAACACGGCTTCTCAAACCATTTCTCGTCCGAAGCGGTCGTCGGGGCGCTGCCTGTCGCACGCAACTCTCCGCAGCGTGCACCCAAAGGCCTCTACGCCGAAGTGCTATCAGGCACAGCTTTCACCACGCCGCGGGCGGAGAACCGCAGCACCTGGCTCTATCGGCTGCGGCCGTCGGCGATGCATCCGGCGTATCGCCGCATTCCGGACGGCGAGATCCGTTCGGGTCCGTTCTCGGAAGTCGAAACGCCGCCTAACCGGCTGCGCTGGGATCCGCTGCCGATGCCGGCGCAAGAGTGTGACTTTGTCGACGGCCTCATCACCATCGCCGGGAGCGGCGACCCTTCCAGCCAGGCCGGTATTGCGGTGCACGTCTACCGCGCGAACCGCTCCATGGGGCGCTGCTTCTGGAACGCCGACGGCGAAATGATGCTCGTGCCGCAGCAGGGCGAGCTCGTCCTGTCGACCGAGCTCGGCAAGCTGAACGTCGCGCCGGGCGAGATCGCGGTCGTGCCGCGCGGCATGAAGTTCAGGGTCGAGCTTGCCGAAGGTGCGGCGCGCGGCTACCTGTGCGAGAACTACGGCCAGCCGTTTCGGCTGCCGGAGCTCGGACCCATCGGCTCGCAGGGACTGGCGCAGCCGCGCGACTTCCAGGTGCCGGTCGCCGCGTTCGAGGATCGCGGCGGCTGCGAGGTGGTGGCCAAGTTCCTGGGCGGGCTCTGGGCAAGCGAGCTGACGCACTCGCCGTTCGACGTGGCCGCGTGGCACGGCGATTACGTGCCCTACAAGTACGACCTGGCGAGGTTCATGGTGATCAACAGCGTGAGCTTCGATCACCCGGATCCTTCGATCTTCACCGTGCTGACATCGCCTTCGTCGCAGCCCGGCGTCGCCAATTGCGACTTCGTGATCTTTCCGCCGCGCTGGACGGTCGCCGAGGACACCTTCCGCCCGCCATGGTTTCACCGCAACGTGATGAGCGAGCTGATGGGTCTGGTGCGCGGGACCTACGACGCCAAGGCCGGCGGCTTTCTTCCTGGCGGCATCTCGATCCATAACTGCATGTCGGCGCACGGGCCCGACCTCGCGTCGTTCGAGAAGGCGGCGGCGGCCGAGCTCAAGCCGCAGAAGATCGAGAACACGCTGGCCTTCATGTGGGAGTCGCGTTATGTGTTTCGCCCGACTCGCGCCGCCCTGAGCGCGCCCGAGCTGCAGAAGGACTACGACGGCGTCTGGGACGGCTTCAGAAAGCTGTACCGACCCGCGTGACAAATTTCTCATCGCGCGCTGCGGTCTAGCCCGCGGACCCGCCGTGTGAAATTTCTCATGGCAATCGCCGGCCGCGCCCGGGAAACTCCCATTCTGACTGGGGAGATGCATGGATTCGACTTGGCAAGGGACCGTCCTGCTCGCCGACCTGCGCCGGGACGCGTCCAGGCTCTACGCGAGCGCCGGGCCGACCAAGGCGCTGCAGGCGATCCAGAACTGCGTCGCGGTGCTCGAGCGCGCCGCGTGGGACGGCGGAGCCACGTTCGTCCGCACCACCGGCGACGAAGTGATGGCGCTGTTTCCCGCGCCTACCGCCGCGGCCGACGCCGCCTCCGCGATGCAGATGGCAGCCGACGCGCTGCCGCCGGTTGGCAACACCAAGCTCGGCGTGCGCATCGCCTTCCAATCCGGGCCGGTCGTGGTACGCAACGGCGACGTCCTCGGCGACACCGTAAGCATGACTTCGCGCTTAATCGAGGAGGCGCAAAAGGAGCAGATCATCACCTCGCGCGACACCGCGGCGGTGCTCGGTCACAGCTATCGCAACCGCATGCGCACGGTGCGGCCGTCGCAGGCGCTCGACCCGGTGAGCTCGCTCGGGCTGTGCGAGTTCGTCTGGCGCGTCAACGAGAACACCACGCGCCTCGGCGTGGCGACGCTGCCCAAGCCGCCGCGCCACGAGACGCTGCGGCTGCAATACGGCATCACCGAGGTGATTGCGAAGGGCGAGCACAATCCGGTGAGCCTCGGCCGCGATTTCCAGTGCGCCGTGATCATCCTCGACGACCTCGCCTCGCGGCGCCACTGCACCATCGAGCAGCGCGCCGGCGAATTCGTCCTGATCGATCACAGCACCAACGGTACCTACGTGACCGAGGAAGGCGAGGCCGAGGTACGGCTGCAGCAGACGAGCTTTACGCTGCGCAGGCACGGCTGGCTCGCCTTCGGCCAGCCGCGCGCGCGGACCGACCAGGTTGTCGAGTACTTCTGCGCCTGACGCGCGCGGGCTTGAACGCGTCCCGCGCTGTCCGAGCGGGTGGAAGTAAGATTGGGGCCATGTCGCCGCGCTTTTCCCTTCCCGCGCTCGTCTGCGCGCTGCTTCTCGGTTTCGGCTTGTACCTGCAATACGCCAGGGGCCTTGAACCCTGCCCGCTCTGCCTGGTGCAGCGCGGCTTTTTCGTAGCCGTGATGGCGGTATGCCTGATCGCTGCCGTGCACCGCCCGGGCCGGCTCGGCGCCGCCGTCTACGGGATGCTGGCGGCGTTGTTCGCGCTCGGCGGCGCTGCGGTGGCGGGACGCCAAGTATGGCTGCAGCACCTGCCTCCCGACAAGGTACCGCAATGCGGGCCCGATCTCTTCTTCATGATGGAGAACTTTCCGCTCAGCCGCACTCTGAAGACGCTCTTCTCGGGGACCGGGGAGTGCGCCGTGGTCGACTGGACCTTCCTGCGGCTGTCGATCGCCGAGTGGTCGCTCGTTTGCTTCGCGGCGCTATTTCTCTACAGCCTCTGGCTGGTCAGCCGCCGGCGCGCCGGCTGAGCGGCCGCAGCGAGCGCTTCCCGGTACACCTCGCCGAGCAGGATCAGCGTCGGGCCGCCGCGCGTGACTAGGCGCGCCAAATCGGCGAGCGTCGCGTACTGCACGCGCCTGCCGGGCAGCGATGCGTCCTCGACCAGCGCGAGCGGGGTCTGCGCCGGCTTGCCGGCGCCGATCAAGGCCGCAGCGATGGCCTCGGCTTCGCCGGCGCCCATGTAGATCGCAGCGGTATCTGCGGCGAGCACCGACGCGACCCAGCCGCTCTCGCGCTCCCCTTTCCCCACGCGCGGCGTCACCAGCGCGACACTGCGCGCTGCACCGCGGCGCGTCAGGGAAATGGCGAGGTCGGCGCTCGCCGCGACCGCCGCCGTCACGCCAGGCACCACTTCCACCCGCACGCCGCGCGACGTCAGGTACGTGATCTCCTCGTGGGCGCGCCCGAAGAGCATCGGGTCACCGCCCTTGAGGCGGACCACCACGCGATGGCTCCGCGCCGCGTCCGCGAGGCGCTTGTTGATGAAGCGCTGCGCGGTGGAATGCCGTCCGGAGCGCTTGCCAACCGGGATCTTGATAGCCGTGCGGGCCAGCCCGAGCACGTCGGCGGCGATGAGCGCATCGTGGAACACCACGTCGGCTTCGCCGAGCAGCCGGGCCGCGCGTAGCGTGAGCAGGTCGGGTGCGCCCGGCCCGGCGCCGACGAGGTATACGGTCCCCGTCACCGTACGAGCCCTGCGCCGACCGCCTCTTCGGTGGCTTCGTCGATCACCGTCAGCGCCCCGGTGGCGCGCACCGCGTCGTAGGCGTCGACGAACAGCGGTGCGTGGAGCGCGATGCGGGCCTGGCCGATGTCGTGCGCGCTCAGCGGGCCGTCGCTCTCCACCGTCGCCAGCGTGCGGCGCGCGGCATGCTGGACGACATAGCGCCCGCCTCCGCGGAGCGGCTCGTGGCCGAGCCATACGAGCGTGACCTCGAGCGCGCTCGCCTGGCGGGGAGGCTGCGCCGCATCCGCGATCATGTCGCCGCGCGCGGCGCCGACTTCGTCGGCGAGAACCAGGCTCACGGTGTCCCCCGCCACGGCAACATCGCGCTCGGCGCCATGCGCGAGGATCTTGCGCACTACGGTCTGCGTTCCGGCAGGCAGCACGCGCACGCGGCTGCCCGCCAGCACGCAGCCCGACTCGACGCGCCCGGCGTAGCCGCGCGACTGGCCCGCGAACGGCCGCGACACGAGCTGCACGGGGAAGCGCAGCGGCCCCGCCGCCGCCTGCTCGCTGCAGGCACGAAAGCTCTCCAGCCGCTCGAGCAGCGTGGGGCCCTTGTACCAGTCAAGCGCCTCGCCGCGCCCGACGACCATGTCGCCGCGCAGCGCCGAGCCAGGAATCGGCTCGAGGCCGTCGAGATCGAGGTTCTGCAGCGCCGCCTGCGCGTAGCCGACCAGGTCCATCTTGTTGACGAAGGCGACGCTCTGACGGATGCCGAGCAGGCGCGCGAGCTCGAGATGACGGCGCGCCGCAGGCGCCAGTCCCTTGGTCACGTCCACCAGCAGCACCATGGCATCGGCATTGGCGGCGCCGCTCGCCAGGTTGCGCGCGTACTGCTCCTGCCCCGGAGAATCGGCAATGATGAACCTGCGCTTCGCGGTCGCGAAGTAGCGGTAGGCGACGTCGACGTCGATGCCGGACGCTTCGCCGCGCTCGCTTCCGCGTCCGTCCTTGAGGAGCGAAAGATCGCGCAGCAGCCGGCCGATCAGCGTGCTCTTGCCGTGGCCCGCGCCGCCGGCCGTCGCCAGGCGCAGCGGCCGGGTGGCGCTCATGCCCGCTGGTAGGCAGCCGAAAAGGTCGTGAACGCGGCGAGCGCTTCGGCCGCGTCCTCGCCTTCGCGCAACTCGAAGGCGTCGAAGCCCACGCGCTCCATGAAATACAGGTGATCGCGCGTGATGTGTCCTACCGCGCGCAGCTCGCCCTGGTAGCCGTAGCGCCCGCGCAGCAGCCTGGCGATCGAGAAGCCGCGTCCGTCGCCGAACTTCGGGAAGTTGACCTCGACGCGCGTCACGCCCTCGAGCGCGACCGCGGCAGGATCGTCGCCGGGCTCGAGGCGGACGATCTTGTCGTTACGCGGCGGCGAGCTCTCGCTGACGACGCGGCGCCCTTTGATGAGCGTGGCCATAGACGCGTTCCTTGAAAGGTTCGATGCCGATGCGGCACACCACGTCGACGAAGCGCTCGGCTTCGCTGTCGCGATGCTCCAGGTAGGTATGGATCAGCTTCTCGATGACGTCGGGGATGTCGGCGCGCGCGAAGGACGGGCCGATTGCCTTGCCAAGGCGGGCGCCGTGGCCGCCAGGACGGGTTTCCCCTTGATTCCCGCCGATCTCGACCTGGTACCACTCCTCGCCGTTCTTGTCGACGCCGAGGATGCCGATGTGGCCGACGTGGTGGTGGCCGCAGGCGTTCATGCAGCCCGAGATGTTGAGGTCGAGCTCGCCGATCTCGTGGAGGTAGTCGAGGTCGTCGAAACGCTCCTGGATGGCCTGCGCCACCGGGATCGACTTCGCGTTGGCGAGCGCGCAGAAGTCGCCGCCCGGGCAGCTGATGATGTTGGTGAGCAGGCCGATGTTGGGTGTCGCGAGGCCCAGCGCGCGCGCTTCGCGCCACAGCGCCTGCAGGTCGCGCTGCCGGACATCGGCGAGCACCAGGTTCTGCTCGTGCGACACGCGCAGCTCGCCGAACGAGTAGCGGTCGGCGAGGCCGGCGATCGCGTCCATCTGGTCGCTCGTCACGTCGCCCGGCGGCACGCCGGTCTTCTTGAGCGACAGCGTCACGGCGGCGTAGCCCGGCACCTTGTGCGGGTGGACGTTGCGCTTGTACCAGTTGAGGAAGCCGGGCTCGATCGCAGGCACCTGGTTCTCGAGCTTCTCGTAGGCGGGGCGCGTGAAGCGCGTCTCGATGCGCTCGATGTCGTCGGAGGTGAGCGTCGCCACGCTGTGCTTGAGGTGCGCCCACTCGGCATCGACCTCCTCGCGGAATCTGTCGATGCCGCGCTCCTTCACCAGGATCTTGATGCGAGCCTTGTGGATGTTGTCTCGCCGTCCATAGCGGTTGTAGACACGCAGAATCGCCTCGAGGTAAGTGAGGAGGTGCTGCCACGGCAGGAACTCGCGAATCGCCTGCCCGACGATCGGCGTGCGCCCGAGGCCGCCGCCGACGAGGACGCGGAAGCCCAGCTGCTCGCCGTTCTTCACCGCGTGCAGCCCGATGTCGTGCACGCCGACCGCGGCGCGGTCGGCGCGCGCGCCGTTGACCGCGATCTTGAACTTGCGCGGCAGGTACGAGAACTCGGGGTGGAAGGTCGACCACTGGCGCAGGATCTCGCACCACACGTACGAGTCGACGATCTCGTCGGCGGCGACGCCGGCGAAGTGGTCTGTGGTGACGTTGCGGAACGAGTTGCCCGAGGTCTGGATCGCGTGCATCTGCACCGTGGCGAGCTCGGCGAGAATGTCGGGCACCTGCTCGAGCTTGGGCCAGTTGAGCTGCAGGTTCTGGCGCGTCGAGAAATGGCCGTAGCCGCGGTCGTAGCGGCGCGCGATCTCGGCCAGCTTGCGCAGCTGCCGCGACGAGAGCAGGCCGTAGGGAATCGCGATGCGCAGCATCGGCGCGTAGCGCTGGATGTAGAGGCCGTTGCGCAGGCGCAGCGCCCGGAACTCCTCCTCGGTCAGCTTGCCGTCCAGGAAGCGGCGCGTCTGGTCGCGGAACTGCGCTACCCGTTCGTCCACCAGCCGCTGGTCGACCTGGTCGTAGAGGTACATCTCAGCTGGACGCAGTCAGACAGGACGCAGAGAAGGACGCAGAAAAGCACGCAGGAAAGCACGTTAAACGGCGCGTGGAGGTCCCCATAGGGTGCCATCGTAGGGCCTGCCGTTATATCTACAAAGACTAATGTGTTAGCATGTTATACGGTTTCAGTTATATGACGGTTTGGCGATATGAAGCTGCAGCAGCTGCGCTACCTCACCGAAATCGCCCGCCGCGGCCTGAACGTCTCGGAGGCCGCCGACGCGCTGCACACCTCCCAGCCGGGGGTGTCGAAGCAGATCCGGGCGCTGGAGGAGGAACTCGGGATCGACGTGTTCGTGCGCCACGGCAAGCGCCTGGTTTCCATCACCGAGCCGGGCAAGGCGGTGATCGCCATCGCCGAGCGCATCCTCGCCGAGGCGAACAATCTGCGCCGCGCCGGCGAGGACTTCGCCAACGAGAAGCTCGGCACCCTCACCATCGCCGCGACCCATACGCAGGCGCGCTACGCGCTGCCCAAAGCCGTGGCCCAGTTCAAGAAGAAGTATCCGAGCGTCCAGCTGCGCATCCACCAGGGCAATCCCACCCAGATCTGCGAGCAGGTGCTGGCCGGCGACGCCGATCTTTGCGTCGCCACGGAGGCGATCGCGCTGTATCCCGAGCTCGTGTCGCTGCCGGTCTATCAGTGGAACCGCTGCGTCGTGGTGCCGGCCAAACACCCCCTGCTCAAGGTGAACCCGCTCACGCTCGAGGCCCTGGCGCAGTTCCCGATCGTCACTTACGACTTCGCCTTCGCCAACCGCTCGCTGGTGCAGAAGGCCTTCGAAAACCGCGGCCTCGCGCCCAACATCGTGTTGACGGCCCTCGACTCGGACGTGATCAAGACGTATGTCGAGCTCGGCCTCGGCGTCGGCATCCTCGCGAAGATGGCGTTCGACCCGAGGCGCGACGACCACCTGCGCGCCATCGACGCGAGCCACCTCTTCGACGCGAGCACCACCCGCCTCGGCATCAAGCGCGGCGCCTACCTGCGGCGCTACGCCTACGAGTTCATCGAGATGTTCGCGCCGCAGCTCTCGCGCTCGATCGTGGAGCGCACGGTCGCGGGTGAGGAAGGCTCCCGATATGAGCTATGAGGGCGCTATGACTGCGCGCGGATGAATTCGCGCACCCGCGGGTAGATCACCTCGCGCCAGCGTCGGCCGGAGAAAATGCCGTAGTGGCCGACGCCGGGCGCCATGAAATGGCTGCGCCGCTCGCGCGGAATATTGAGGCACAACGCGTGCGCGGCCTCGGTCTGCCCGTTGCCTGAGATGTCGTCCAGTTCGCCCTCGACGGTGAGGAGGGCGGTGTCGCGGATCGCCTGCGGGCGCACCAGCTCGCCGCGCACGAACATGCGGCCTTTGGGCAGCGCGAAGTCCTGGAACACGGTCTTGATCGTATCCAGGTAGTACTCCGCCGGCAGGTCGAGCACCGCGTTGTATTCGTCGTAGAAGCGCCGGTGCGTCTCGGCCGAGTCGCCGTCGCCCTGCACCAGGTGATGGTAGTAGTCCCAGTGAGCGATCAGGTGCCGGTCCGGGTTCATCGCCACGAAGCCCATGTGCTGGAGAAACCCCGGGTAGACGCGACGCATGTAGCCGGGATATTTCGGCGGCACGCGTTCGATCAGATTCTGCTCGAACCAGGAGAACGGCTTCTTTTGCGCGAGATTGTTGACCGCGGTGGGACTGCGCCGCGCGTCGATCGGCCCGCCCATCATGGTCATGGATCGCGGCTGCGGCCCTCGGCCCGAGGCCATCAGCGCCACCGCAGCAAGCACCGGCACCGTCGGCTGGCAGACCGAGATGACGTGGAGATCGGGCGAAAGCAGCGTGATCCACTCGCGCACGTAGTCGACGTAGTCGTCGAGGTGGAACGGTCCGGCGGTGAGCGGCACCATGCGGGCATCGATCCAGTCGCTCACAAACACGTCGTGCTCCGCAAGGAGCGCGCGCACCGTATCGCGCACCAGCGTGGCGTGGTGCCCCGAAAGCGGCGCCACGACCAGCACCTTGCGCGGCTTGGGCGCGCCCATCCGGAAGCGGATCAGCCTGCAGAACGGCCTTTCGAGCACGATCTCCGACTCGGCCTCAACCAGGTTCCACTTCGGCTTTTCATAACGGTCGGTCACGCGCAGGAAGAGATCGCTGGAAGCGGCGAAGCGACGCGACAGCGGATGGTGGGCGAACGGGCTGAACGGATGGCCGAACCAGCCTCGCGTCAGCTCCGCGAAGAACCGGAGCGGCACGAGCGCCATGTGCTGCGCTTCATACAGCGAGTAGAGCATTTCGTTTGGTTATAACATTATTACCGCACCGCCGCCCGGGCATACTTACGCATCTGTTGACGGGCGGCAGGGCGTTCCAGACGAGCGGCGTTCACCGCTCGAGAGGAGCGGCTTTCGCGCCTTAGGCGGCCCTCTTCTCCTCGCGCAGCGCGCGGCGCAGGATCTTGCCGACGTTGGTCTTCGGAAGCTCGGAGCGGAACTCGACGTACTTCGGCCGTTTGTATCCGGTGAGCTCCTTCCTGCAGTGCTCGAGCACGTCCTGCTCGGTGAGCTGAGGGTCCTTGCGCACGACGAACACCTTGGGTACCTCGCCGGAGTGCTCGTCGGGCACGCCGATGACCGCGCATTCGAGCACGCCCGGGTGCGTCGCCACGACCTGCTCGATCTCGTTGGGGTACACGTTGAAGCCCGACACGAGGATCATGTCCTTCTTGCGGTCGACGATGCGGATGAATCCCTTCTCGTCCATGACACCGATGTCGCCAGTGTGCAGAAAGCCGTCCCGGCCGAGCACCTTGGCGGTCTCCTCGGGCCGCTGCCAATAGCCTTTCATCACCTGGGGGCCGCGGATGCAGATTTCCCCCGGCTGGCCGAGTGGGACGCCGCGGTCGTTGTCGTCGCGCAGCTCGACCTCGGTGGACGACATGGGCACGCCGATGGCGCCCGTGTACTCGGTGGAAGTCAGCGGGTTGGCCGTGGCCGAAGGCGCGGTCTCGGTGAGTCCGTAGCCCTCGATCAGCGTCGTGCCGGTCACCTGCTTCCAGCGCTCCGCGACCGCCTTCTGCACCGCCATGCCGCCGCCGAGCGCGAGCTTGAGATGGGAAAAGTCGAGCTTGGCGAAATCCGGGTGGTTGAGAAGCGCGTTGAACAGCGTGTTCACTCCCGTGATCATGCTGTACCTGTGCTTCGCCAGCTCCTTCACGAAGCCGGCGATGTCGCGCGGATTCGTGATGAGCACGTTTTCGCCGCCGACGAACATCATCACCAGGCAGTTCACGGTGAGCGAGAAGATGTGATAGAGCGGCAGCGCCGTGATGATGACGGGGCGCTCCACGCCGATGGCGGGACCGAGCCAGGCGCGGTACTGGAGCAGCGCCGCGATGATGTTCCGATGCAGCAGGATGGCGCCCTTGGAGACGCCGGTGGTGCCCCCGGTGTACTGGAGAAACGCGATGTCCTCGTGCCCGAGCGCCGGGGCGTCGAGGCGCCTGGAGGCGCCTTCGGCCAGGGCCGCCTTGAAGCGGATCGCACCGGGCAACTCGAACGCCGGCACCATCTTCTTCAGCCTGCGCACGACCAGGTTCACCACCACGCCCTTCAACCCGAGCATCTCGCCGAGCGACGTAATCACGATGTGCTTGAGCGGGGTCTTCGCCCGCACCTGCTGCAGCACCGCGGCGAAGTTCTCGAGGATGACGATCGCCTCGGCGCCCGAGTCGCGCAGCTGGTGCTCGAGCTCGCGCGCGGTGTAGAGCGGATTGACGTTGACCACGGTGCAGCCGGCGCGCAGCGTGCCGAACATCGCTACCGGGTACTGCAGGCAGTTCGGCAGCATGATCGCCACGCGCGCGCCGCGGCCGAGCCCCTTCGCCTGCAGCCACGCGCCGAACTCGCGCGACAGCCGCTCGAGCTCTGAATAGTTGATCGTCCTGCCCATGCTGTGGAACGCCGGCCTCGCAGCGTACTGCTGCACCGCCCGGTCGAACACCGCCACCAGGCTCGCGTATTCCGATGGATCGATGTCCGCCGGCACCCCCGGGGGATAGCTCTTCAGCCAGATGCGCTCCACGTCTCCTCCTAGAGGCGCGTTTTGTTCGGATTCATTCTAACCACGAGTGGCGCAACGAGGCATCCTGCGCCTATGGCGGCGTACGCGGCGACCCAGGCAAGGTGCCTTGCCGCCCCGCCCGCCAGATCGAGCGCCGCGCCGAAGAGGACCGGTCCCGCGAGTCCGCCGCCGAACCCCGCGAGCGAGTAGAGGCCGAGCGCTGCACCACGCAGGTCATTCGGCGCGGCGGCGACCAGGCCGGCCGTGAGCGTGCCCGACTCCGCCATCACCAGCATCGAGTAGAGCACCAGCATCGCGAGCACCGCGGCCCAGTGCCAGGGGGCACCGAGGGCAAGCACGATTCCGCTCGTGCCGGACGCACCCATGACGGCCACGATCCAGCGTCGCCGCCCGAGTCGCAGCGCGATCTCGTTGCCCGCGATCGAAGCCGGCACCGCGATCAGGTTGATCACCGCCGCTATCGCCGCCGCGTGCCACGGGAAGCCGGGACCCGGCTGCACGCTGGCCGAGTACCCGAGAAATGCCACCATCCACGCGCGCGAGCCGAACAGCTCCAGGCAGTGCGCGGCGTAGCCGAAGGTGTAGCCGGCCGCGGCACGGTCTGCCAGCACCCGGCGCCACGCCGCGAGCGGAAACAGCACCCCGAGCGACAGCGGGCTCGCGGCGGCCGGCCTGCGTCCATGAAGGAGCAGCGCTACCGAAAGCGCGGCGAGCACCGGCCCGAGCGCCGAAACGAGAAAGGCGGCCCGCCAGCCGTAGCGCGGCGCCGCCAGCCCGGCGATGGCGAAGGAAAGCGCGGTGCCGATCCCGAAGAAGGAGGTATAGAACGCGATGTAGCGGCTCTGGCCGGGTCCGGCGATGCGGTCGGAGAGCATGCGCAGCCCCGGCATGTAGGTGGCCGCGATGCCGGCCCCCAGGACGACCTGGAACAGCGCCGCGCTCCAGAAACCGGAGGCGGCGAGGCCGAAGCCCGCACTCGCCGCGGCCGCGAGCACGCCTCCGCCGAGGTAAACCCAGCGCGCGTCGATGCGGTCGGTGAGCGCGGTGGAGAACGATACCGCTGCCACGTAGCCGGCGAAGAACATCCCGCCTACGACGCCGGCCTGCGAGTTGGAGAGGGACCAGGCGTCGCGCAGCTCGGGGAGCAGCGCCGCGTACGTCGAAAAGCCCAGCATCGACAGGATGTGGGCCGCGAGCAGCGTGAGCGCGGTGCGGTTTATCGGTTCTTGAACGCGGGCTTGCGCTTCTCGAGAAAGGCGGCCATGCCTTCCTTCTGGTCCTCGAGCGCGAACTGCGACTGGAACACGCGGCGCTCGAAGAGCACGCCCTCGGCGAGCGAAGTCTCGTACGCCCGGTTGATCGATTCCTTGATCATCATCACGACCGGTAACGAATAGCCGGCGATTTTCTCGGCCACCGCGAGCGCCTCGTCCACGAGTTTTTCCAACGGCACAATCCTGGAAACCAGGCCTGCGCGCTCGGCTTCCTGCGCGTCCATGGTGCGCGCGGTGAGGCAGAGGTCCATGGCCTTGGCCTTGCTCGTGAAGCGCGGCAGGCGCTGCGTGCCGCCGTAGCCGGGCATGATGCCGAGATTGACTTCGGGCTGCCCGAACTTCGCATTGTCGGCCGCTATCACGATGTCGCACTGCATGGCGAGCTCGTTGCCGCCGCCCAGGGCATAGCCCGCCACCGCGGCGATCACGGGCTTGCGCACCGCGCGGAAATGCTCCCACGCGGTGATGTAGTCGCCCAGGTAGGCGTCCATGTAGCTGTAGTCCTTCATCTCGGCGATGTCGGCGCCGGCGGCGAACGCCTTTTCGCTGCCGGCGATGACGATCGCGCCGACGCCGTCATCGGCGTCGCAGGCCCTGAGCGCCTGGCCCAGCTCGGCCATGAGCTCAGGGCTGAGCGCGTTGAGCTGTTTCGGACGATTGAGCGTGACGAGGCCGACGCGGCCCCGCTTCTCGACCGAGATGAACTGGTAGGTCATGGGTTGGCTGCCTTGAGCTCGGAAAGGGGCACGGCGCCGGGAATGTCGATGCGCCTGCGCCCGGGCTCGATCGCGGTGAGCGCTTCGGTTTCCCTCAGGGTGGCCGCGCTGCGCCGCGCCAGCGCCTGGTAGAGCAGCATGTTGTCCGACTTCCAGCGAAGCTCCTGCTCGGTCAGGGGGCGCAACTCCCGGGCAGGTATCCCCGCGACCAGGCTGCGCGGCGCGATCTTGTGCTCCGCCTTCACGAAGGCGAGCGCGGCGACGATCGCTTCCTCGCCCACCTCGGCGTTGTCGTTGACCACGGCGTTCATGCCGATCAGCGCGCCGCGCCGCACCACGCAGCCGTGCAGCACCGCGCCGTGGCCCACGGTGGCCTGCACGCCGACCACGGTATCCTTGCCCGGAAAGCCGTGCAGCAAGCAGCTGTCCTGCACGTTGGCGCCCTCCTCGACTACGATGCGGCCAAAGTCGCCGCGAAGGCAGGCGCACGGGCCGACGTAGGCTCTCGCGGCGACGATGACGTCGCCGATCAGCACCGCGCTTGGATGGACGTAGGCGCTCGGGTCGACCACCGGCGTGATGCCGTCGATGGAATAGACTCTGGGCACTGCCAGATTGTAAGCTTTTCCGATGGCGCCGATCCTGGTTTCGCACGAAGCGGGAGTTCTCTCGCTGACGCTCAATCGCCCGGACAAGCTGAACGCCTTCAATCCGGAGATGCACAAGCTGCTGCGCGACGCCCTGGAGGAAGCGCGCGACGAAGCCGCCGTGCGCGCGGTGCTGCTCACCGGTTCGGGCCGCGGCTTCTGCGCCGGTCAGGACCTGTCCGAGCGCAACGTCAGCGCGGATGCCGCGCCGATCGATCTCTCGGTGAGCCTCGGCTCCAACTACAACCCGCTGGTGCGGCGCCTGCGCGCCCTGCCCAAGCCGGTCGTGTGCGCGGTGAATGGCGTTGCCGCCGGGGCAGGGGCCAATATCGCCCTGGCCTGCGACATCGTGCTCGCGGCGCGCTCGGCGAGCTTCGTCCAGTCGTTCTCGAAGCTCGGGCTGGTGCCGGATTCCGGCGGCACGTACTTCCTGCCGCGCCTCGTCGGCAGCGCGCGGGCGATGGGCCTCGCCCTGCTTGCCGAGCGCCTGAGCGCAGACGAGGCGGAACGCTGGGGCCTGATTTGGAAAGCGGTCGACGACGACCGCCTCGTCGAAGAGGCAACAAGAATTGCGCGCGCCCTTGCCGCTGGCCCGACCAAGGGCTATGGCCTGATCAAGAAAGCCCTCCAGGCGTCCGCCGGGAACTCCCTCGACGCGCAGCTCGACCTGGAGCGCGACCTGCAGCGCGAGGCCGGGTTCTCGGAGGACTACCGCGAAGGCGTGGCGGCGTTCATGCAGAAGCGCAAGCCCCAGTACAAAGGCAAGTGAAGAGCTTTCCGCTCGAGCCGATCGAGACCGCCCACCCGGCGGCATTGCGGGCCCTGCAGCTCGAGCGGCTGCACTGGTCGTTGCAGCACGCGTATGACAACGTGCCTCACTACCGGAGGAAGTTCGACGCCGCGGGCGTCAAGCCCGGCGACTGCCGCTCGCTCGAAGACCTGGGGCGCTTTCCGTTTACGACCAAGGCCGATCTGCGCGACACCTACCCGTTCGGCCTGTTCGCCGTGCCGATGGACAGGATCGTGCGCATCCATGCTTCGTCCGGGACCACGGGCAAGCCCACCGTGGTCGGCTACACCGCGAAGGACATCGACACCTGGGCTCAGCTCATGGCACGCTCGATCCGCGCGGCGGGCGCTCGTCCCGGCGACAAGGTGCATGTGGCGTACGGCTACGGCCTCTTCACCGGCGGCCTGGGAGCGCATTACGGCGCCGAGCGCCTCGGCCTGGCCGTCATTCCTCTGGGCGGCGGCATGACCGAGCGGCAGGTCCAGCTGATCCAGGATTTCAAGCCCGACATCATCATGGTGACGCCGAGCTATATGCTCGCCATCGCCGACGAGATGGTGCGGCAGGGCATCGATCCGCGCTCGTGCTCGCTCCGCATCGGGATCTTCGGCGCCGAGCCGTGGACCGGCGAGATGCGGCGCTCGATCGAGTCGAGGCTCGCGCTCGAGGCGATCGACCTCTACGGCCTGTCCGAGGTGATGGGGCCCGGCGTGGCGCAGGAGTGCATCGAGACCAAGGACGGGCTCACGATCTGGGAAGATCACTTCTACCCGGAAGTCGTCGACCCATCGAGCGGCGTGCCTCTGGCCGACGGCGAGAAGGGCGAGCTGGTTTTCACCTCGCTCACCAAGGAAGCGCTACCCGTGATCCGCTACCGCACGCGCGACCTCACCCGGCTGCTTGCGCCCACCGCGCGCACCATGCGCCGCATGGAACGCATCTCGGGCCGCTCCGACGACATGCTGATCATCCGGGGCGTCAACGTGTTCCCGTCGCAGATCGAGGAACTGATCCTGAAGCAGCCGGGCCTGGAACCGCATTACGTGCTCGAAGTCTCCAAGGAAGGGCCGCTCGACCATCTTACCGTGGTAGTCGAGGGTGACCCGGGAGCCACCGCTGGCCTCAGGCACAGCATCAAGTCCTACATCGGTATCAGCGCCGACGTGAAGATCGGCACGATCGAGCGCTCCATCGGCAAGGCAAAGCGCGTCATCGACAAGCGTCCGAAGTAGGAGGTGACCTTTTCCCGGTGAAACGCGCACCCTCCGTGGTAGAAGTAAGCCGTGAGGTTCGCGCCAATCATCGTGCTGTTCGCGCTGGCTACGCTGGCGGGCTGCGGCTTCGAAACGATGGGAGCCGCGGCGACCAGCGCCGCGGCCAGGAAGCAGGAACTCGAGCAGGCGCAGAAAGCCGAGCAGCTGGCGCGCCAAAGGATCGATCAGGCGGTGCAGGCCCAGCAGGAGCGTATGCAAGCCGCTGAGTAGGCTGCAAAAATCCCGCAAGAAGCGGATAGATGCCGCCGGCCGCGGCGGGTAAAGTGTCGGCATGGAAGCGGTTATCGACAAGGCGAAGGCTTACCTCGACTCCAGGCGCGGCGAGCGCGTCACGCTAGGCGAACTGGCGAGCGCGGTCGGCTCAAGCCCGTTCCACCTGCAGCGGCGCTTCAAGGAAGCTTTCGGCGTATCGCCTCGCGACTACCAGGATGCGCACCGGGTCGAGGCGGTGAAATCGTCGCTCCAGAACGGGCGTCGCGTGGCCGATGCGGTTTTCGACGCGGGCTACGGCTCGGTTTCACGCTTCTACGAGAAGCCCGTGCTCGGCATGAAAGCGCGAGACTACCGCGCTAAGGGCAAGGGCCAGCGCATCTCCTACTGCTCGTTCTCCTCGCCCCTGGGCACCGTGCTGATCGCGGCGACGGACAAGGGTCTCTGCTCGGTCAAGCTGGGCGATGAAGCCAGGCGCCTCGAGCGCCTCCTCGCGGAGGAGTTCAGCGCCGCCGAGATCGTCCCGGGCGACCTGAAGGAGCTGAGAGCCAAGATCCTCGCCTTCATCGAAGGCGAGGCGAACCTCGCGCGGCTGCCGCTCGACATTCGCGGCACGGTGTTCCAGCGCCGCGTGTGGGACGAGCTGCGGCGCATTCCGCGGGGTGAGACCCGCACGTATCAGGAAATCGCCCGCGCCATCGGCGCGCCGGCGGCGGTGCGTGCGGTCGGCAGCGCCTGCGGCGCCAACCCGGTGGCGCTTGCCGTGCCCTGCCACCGCGCGGTTCGCACCGACGGCGGCATGGGCGGGTACGCCTGGGGAGTGCAGCGCAAGAGGAAGCTCCTCGCGCTCGAAAAGAAGCGCTAGGCATGCGGCGGGCGGACGCGGCGCGCTTGGTGCTGCTCGCCGCGATCTGGGGCGCGTCGTTTCTGTTCACCCGCATCGCCGCCCCGGAGCTAGGACCGATATTGACCGCGGCACTGCGAACGCTGATCGCCGGCATTGCGCTCGCCGCGTACTTCGCCGCGACCGGCTACCGCCCCGAGCTGCGACGGTTCGCACGTCAATACGTGATCGTCGGCATCCTGACCTCGGGCCTGCCTTTCCTGCTGTGGGCCTACGCCGCGCTCAGCCTGACCGCGGGATTGATGTCGGTGCTGAACGCCACCTCGCCGATGTGGGGCGCGCTTTGGTCCGTGGTGCTGCTTCGCGAGCGCATGAGAGCGGGCCAGATTCTCGGCCTGGTGATCGGCGTCGGCGGTGTGGCGCTGGTGACGCAGCCAGAGCCGGGCCACGCGATTTCCCACGGTGCCGTGTGCGCGGCGCTCGGTGCCGCCTTCTGCTATGGGCTGGCCGGAGGCTACATGAAGCGCTGGGCGGGCGGTGTGCCCGCTCGGGGCATGGCGGCCGGCACGCAACTGGCGGCTGGGGTCCTCCTGGCACCGTTCATAGCGCTGTCGCCGCCCGCGGCGGCGCCGACGCCGCTCGCCGCGGCGAGCATGCTCGCGCTCGGCGTGGTCTGCGGCGCGATCGCGTATCTGCTGTACTTCCGCCTAGTCGCCGACATCGGAGCGACCGGCGCGCTCACCGTTACCTATCTCATCCCGGTGTTCGGCGTGCTGTGGGGCGCGCTGTTCCTCGGTGAAGCGGTCTCGCTCTTCACGCTTGCCGGCGCCACGCTCGTGGTTCTCGGAACCGTGCTCGTTCTCATGCAGCCAGCAGCTCGTACTCGAGGAGCTCGTTCGGCGCCCTGAAGTACGCCTGCCGGAACTCGGCGGCGCTCGCGTACTTGCGCTCCGGGAGCCGCTTGCACGAGAGCTGGATCCGCAGGCGCGGCTCGGCGAACGGGTAAGGATCGAACCGCACCTTGCGCTCGCCGACGGGTTGCATCGTCATACGCCTGCCCTCGCCGCCAAACCCGGTCGGAACAGGGTCGATGCAGTCTTCATAGGGCTCCTGGCAGCAGAAGTAGAGGCCGAGGAGATCCCACACCTGCATCATGCGGTAGTTGGCCGGAAAGCTTTCGCGCGCGCGCTCGTCGAGCGAGTTCAGCGTCTCTTCCTGCCAGGCTTCGTTGCGCTCGATCAGCCGGACGATCCTGGGGTCGAGCTTGTGCAGATCGTATTTTCCCCTGGGATGCTGCATCGAGCCGTAGCGGCCCTTCCACAACCCCGTGCGATGGCGGCTGATGATGAGCGCGGAATAGAGGTCGATCTTCGCCATCCAATCGATGCACCATTGGTAGGACTCGAGTTGACGCTGCTCGAGCGGCAATCCGAGGAAGCGGTAGGGGTCGCCGCTTTCCGCATCCACCAGCGGGCTGGCCTCATAGGTCAGCCATCCGTAGTCGTGGTAGACCGCCGCGCGTACCACCGATTCCCAGGGCTCCGGCCGGGCGACCTCGGCGTTTCCCCAGTGCGCCGCGAGCTGGCCGACCAGGCGCGAGTGATCGGTCTGGCCGACGACCAGCGTTTCGCCGTCCACGGGGTCCCGTATGATCACGCGGCTAGTCTATCCAATCCCGCCGACCCGATGCCCGCTTTCCCGAACCTCTTCCGGCCGCTCGACCTCGGGTTTGTCGTCCTGCCCAATCGCATCCTGATGGGCTCGATGCACACCCAGCTCGAGTCCCGGCCCGGCGGGCTGCAGCGCCTGGCCGCCTTCTACGCCGAGCGGGCGCGCGGCGGCGCGGGCCTCATCGTAACCGGCGGCTTCTCGCCCAACGCTGCGGGAAACCTCGGCGAGCACCGCGCGCAGTTCTCTACGCCCCAAGATGCCGCGGCGCACCGCATCATTCCGCGCGCGGCGCACGATGCGGGCGGACGGATTGTCCTGCAGCTCCTGCATTCCGGGCGCTACGGCTATCACGCCGGCATCGTCGCGCCCTCCGCGATCAAAGCGCCCATCAATGTGCACTCGCCGCGCGAGATGACCGGGGCGGAGATCGAAGGCACGCTTTCCGATTTCGTTGTCGCGGCACAGCTCGCGCGCGAGGCCGGCTACGACGGCGTCGAGCTCATGGGCTCGGAGGGCTACCTGGTCACGCAGTTCCTCGCCACGCGCACCAACCAGCGCCGCGACGAGTGGGGCGGTGCGCTCGAGAACCGCATGCGCTTCGCCACCGAGCTGGTGCGGCGCGTCCGCCTTGGCGTCGGTTCGGACTTCATCATCGTGTTCCGCATCTCGACGCTCGATCTGGTCGAGGGCGGCCTCGCGCTCGCGGAGACGCAGATCCTGGCCCGGGCCCTGGAATCGGCCGGAACCACGATTCTCAATTCGGGCGTCGGCTGGCACGAGGCACGCGTCCCGACGATCGCGCAGGCGGTGCCGCGCGGCGCGTTCGCATGGGCCACGCGAAGCTTGCGCGAGGCCGTGCGCATTCCGGTGGCCGCCTCCAACCGCATCAACACCCCCGAGATTGCGGAGGAGATTCTCGCGCGCGGCGACGCGGACCTGGTGTCGATGGCGCGCGCTTTGCTCGCCGACCCGGAGTTCGGCAACAAGGCGCAAGCCGGCGACCGCGCCGCCATCAACATCTGCATCGCCTGCAACCAGGCTTGCCTCGACCACTACTTCACCGGCGAGCCCGCGAGCTGCGTCGTCAATCCCAGGGCGGGAAGAGAGACCGAGCTTGTTTTCGTCAAGACAGGGAAAAGAAGACGCATCGCCGTGGTTGGCGGCGGACCGGCCGGCCTCTCGTGCGCGGCGGTCGCTGCCGAGCGCGGCCACGAGGTGACGCTGTTCGAAAGCGCAGCGGAGCTCGGCGGCCAGTTCAACCTCGCGAAAGCGGTTCCCGGCAAGCAGGAATTCGCCGAATCGATCGCGTACTACGCCGAGCGGCTACGCCGCTTGAACGTCCGAGTCCTCCTGAGTCACCCTGCAGATCAAAAGGCTGTAGAAGGCTTCGACCAGGTCGTCATCGCCGCCGGGATCGATCCGCGACGACCTGCGATCCCCGGAATCGATCATCCCAAGGTCGCGAGCTACGTCGACGTGCTGTCGGGACGCGTCGATCCCGGCCGCGACGTGGCGATTATCGGCATGGGCGGCATCGGCTTCGATGTCGCGCTGTTCCTGCTCGAGCGCGGCAGCCGCGCCCCGCTCGCGCCCGAGGCGTTCGCTTCGCATTGGGGTATCGACGCGAGCGGATCGATTGCAAGTCCGCCGCCAAGGACACCGCTGCACAGAATTACGATGCTCAAACGTTCGACCGGGCCCTTCGGCCATACGCTTGGCCGCTCGACCGGCTGGGTGCATCGCGCGGAGCTCGCGCGGAACGGCGTGCGCATGCTGAAGGGGGTTCACTACTCCAAGATCGACGAGGCGGGTTTACATGTGGCGATGGATGGCGCGTACATGGTCATTCCGGCCGATACCATCGTGGTCTGTGCGGGCCAGGAGGCGCGCCGCTGGCCGAATGATCACTTCCATCACATCGGTGGCGCCCGCGAGGCCGGGGAGCTGGACGCTGAGCGCGCCATGCGCGAAGGCGCCGAGCTCGCCCGCAGTGCTCTAAATGGATTTTGAACAATGAAGCCAGTGATCCTCGCCGCCGCGATGTTTCTGTGCCCGCTCGCCTGCGCGGCGCAGCAGCTCCATCAGCAGGAGATCCAGCGCGCGCTGATCCAGCTCGACCAGCGCAGCGCCGATTTCGCCCGCGGCACGGTGTCGCCGCCGCTCGACCCGCACGTCGGGCGCCCGTTGCATCCCGACCCGGAGATCGCCCAGCAACTGCGTCCCTACGAGCGCCTCAGAGCCGCCGAGACGAACCAGCCGCCCGTGCTGCGCCTGCCCCCGCCCGAGGTGCGCAAGATCGACAAGCCGCTACCGCTCCCAGGGGGGCCGCCCGGCGCCCTCGAGCCCAATCCGATAACGAGTCCGCGCGTCGCCGACTGATGCGTGCTCCATCGCGGCAAGCGCGGCGAGCGCGATGTTGCGCGCGTCGACCTCGAAGAACGCGCGCAAAGCGGCGCGCGTATCGCTGCGTCCGAAACCGTCGGTCCCGAGCGCGACGTACCTCCGCGGCACGTAAGGCCGGATGAGGTCGGCCACTGCGCTCACGTAGTCGCTCGCCGCGATGACCGGCCCTTTGGTGGGCTTGAGGGATTTTTCGACCCAGGACTCGGTCTGGCGGCCCAGGCGCCGGGCGCGCTCGGCTTCCATTCCATTCCTGCGTAGCTCGGTGAACGAGGTGACGCTCCAGACGTCCGCCTTCACGCCCCAGTCCTCCTCGAGCAGCTCGGCAGCCGCCAGCACTTCGCGCAGGATCGGTCCGCTTCCGAGAAGCTGAACGCTCGCCTGCCCGGCCTCCTTCAACCGGTACATCCCTTTGAGGATGCCCTCCGTGGCGCCTGGCGGCATCGGCGGATGAGCGTAGTTCTCGTTTGCCACCGTGACGTAGTAGAACGCGTCCTCCTGAGCCTCGAGCATGCGGCGGGCACCGTCCTGCACGATGGCCGCGAGCTCGTAACCGAAGCACGGATCGTAGGCGCGACAGTTGGGAATCGTCGCGGCGATGAGATGCGAGGAGCCGTCCTGGTGCTGCAGGCCCTCGCCGGCCAGCGTGGTGCGGCCCGCCGTGCCGCCGAGCAGGAACCCGCGCGCGCGCGAGTCGGCCGCCGCCCAGATCAGGTCGCCCACGCGCTGGAAGCCGAAGACCGAGTAGTAGATGTAGAACGGCAGCATCGCCAGGCCGTGCGTCGAGTAGGACGTGGCCGCCGCAAGCCATGACGACAGCGCACCCGCCTCTGTGATGCCTTCCTCCAGGATCTGTCCGTCCTTGGCCTCGCGGTAGTAGAGGAGCTCCTCGTGGTCCTCCGGCTCGTAGAGCTGCCCGACTGCGGAGTAGATTCCCGCCTGCCGGAAAAGCGTCTGCATGCCGAAGGTGCGCGCCTCGTCAGCCACGATCGGAACCACTCGCGGCCCGATGGTTTCGTCCTTGAGGAGCTGCGCAAGCAACTGCACGAACACCATCGTCGTAGATTGGTTCCGCTCGCCCGCATTGAGTGCGGGAACCGGAAGGCGTGGCGCGTCGGCACTACGTGCGGGGAGGTAACCGCCGAGCTCTTTGCGGCGCGACTCCAGATACTTCATCTCCGGGCTCTCCGGCCCCGGATTGAAGAACCGCACCTGCGCCACGTCTTCGTCGGAAAGCGACAGCGAGAAGCGGTTGCGGAATTCTCGCAGCGCGTCGTCGTCAAGCTTTTTCTGCTGGTGCGTCCCCATCTTGCCCTGGCCCCCGGTCCCCATGCCGTAGCCCTTCTTGGTCTGGGCGAGAATCACGGTCGGCTGGCCCTTGTGGTTCACTGCCGCGCGGTACGCGGCATAGATCTTCACCGGGTCGTGCCCGCCGCGCTTGAGGCGGTCGATGTCGTCGTCGCTCATGCCGGCAATCAGCTGCTTGAGCTCTGGATACTTGTTGAAGAACTGCTCGCGGTTGAAACGGCCGTCAGTCGCGGCGTAGGTCTGGAACTCGCCGTCCACGGTTTCGTGCAGCCGCTTGAGCAGCACGCCGTCCACATCGCGGGCGAACAGCGGATCCCAGTCCGAGCCCCACAGCAGCTTCAGCACGTTCCAGCCTGCGCCGGCGAAGAGGCCTTCGAGCTCCTGCACGATCGAGCCATTGCCGCGCACCGGCCCGTCTAGGCGCTGCAGGTTGCAGTTGACGACGAAGATCAGGTTGTCGAGTCCCTCCCGCGCGGCAAGCGACAGGCCGGCGAGCGACTCGGGCTCGTCCATCTCGCCGTCGCCGGCGAACGCCCACACCTTGCGCGCGTCGGTCTTCAGCAGACCGCGGTGCTCGAGATAGCGCATGAAGCGCGCGGCGTAGATCGCGTTGATCGGACCGAGGCCCATCGACCCGGTCGGAAACTGCCAAAACGTCGGCATGAGGTACGGATGGCAATACGAGGACAAGCCTTCGCCCGCGGTTTCACGCCGGTAGTGATCCAAACGGTTTTCGGAAAGACGGCCTTCCAGGAAGGCCCGCGCATACACCCCGGGCGCGGAATGGGGCTGGAAATACACCAGATCGCCGTGCGGCCCGCCGCGGAAGAAGTGGTTGAAGCCCACCTCGAAAAGATCCGCCGCCGAGGCATAGCTCGCGATATGCCCGCCGAGTTCGGCGTGGGCGCGGTTCGCACGCACCACCATCGCGAGCGCGTTCCAGCGCACGATCGAAGAAATGCGCTGCTCGAGCTCGAGGTTGCCTGGAAATTGGGGCTGCTGCGCGAGCTCGATCGAGTTCTTGTAGGGCGTGTTCAGCACCGGCGGCAGCGGCACGCGCCGCACCCGCGCGTGGTCGAGAAGCTTGCGCAGCAGGAACGTGGCGCGCTCGCGCCCCTCGGACGCGATCAGCGCATCGAAGGCCTCCAGCCACTCGCGAGTCTCGACGGGGTCGGCGTCGGGCGGATTGACGCGCCAGAACGCGGAGGAAACGATGTCGGAAAGATTGGCCATTCCGGCATGGTAGCGTGCAGCCTCGAGCATGGGGTGTCGTTTTTTGCCGTCGAGCGCGCCTCAAGCGGCATATCATGCTGCAATGGACGCCATCGACCTGCGCATCCTTGCGCGGCTGCAGCACGACGCGCGCATCTCCAACGTGGAGCTCGCGCGAGCGGTCAATCTCTCGCCGTCGCCTTGCCTCGCGCGGGTGCGCGCGCTCGAGGCCGCGGGCTATATCGACCGCTACGTCACGTTGCTCGACGCGAAAAAGCTCGGCCTCGGCGTCAGCGTGCTGGTGCAGGTGACGCTGGAAAAGCAGATCGAGCCCGCCCTCGGTACGTTCGAGCGCGCGGTGCGCGAGCGGCCCGAGGTGATGGAGTGCTATCTCATGACGGGAGACGCCGACTACCTGCTGCGTGTTCTAGTACCGGACGTCCCGGCATTCGAGCGCTTCATCCTGGAATTTCTTTCCAGGGTGCCGGGCGTCGGCAACATCAAGTCGAGCTTCGCCCTGAAGCAAGTTAAGTACCAGACCGAGCTGCCGCTCGCGGTGAAGGCCACCGCAACGACTACAAGAAAATCAAGAAAAAGGTGATATGATCCGCCGCGCAGTGATTCATCAGGTAGGCGAATTTGCACCGTTCTCAACCGCCGCAGTCAACGCCCGCAAGCCGCTCGCGGTCGTTTCGCAGTTGGCAGTCAAATCACTTCCTTGATCGTCATGCCCGGCTTTGTCGCGCCCGGAATCGTCGCGGCATTTAGAGGAAGTAGATGAACATGGCAACCGGTACCGTCAAGTGGTTCAACGACTCGAAAGGCTTCGGCTTCATTACCCCGACCGAGGGCGGTGAAGACCTGTTCGCGCATCACACCGCGATCCAGATGAGCGGCTTCAAGACCCTCAAGGAAGGCCAGAAGGTCGAGTTCGAAGTGAAGCGCGGCCCCAAGGGCCTTCAGGCGGCGAACATCAAGCCCCTGTAAGCGACTCGCTTCGCCAACTCAAAGCCCGCGTCCCGCGCGGGCTTTCTTGTGTCCGCTGTTCGCCTCAGCAGGGGCCGACCTTCCTGCCGCAGCTCTCGATCGGCTCGGGCGTGTTGGAGATGGTGATTCCCACGGATGGACGATCCGCGCATCCGCAAAGAACGGCGACCAGGATGATGAGCGTCCTCATGCGAGGCAGGGATACGCAAAGAACAGCGGCGGTTGCAACTCGCCCTGCGGGCCGAGCGACACGAGCGCGATAACGTGCATCAGCGGACCGAGGCCGTGTGTTGGCGAATAGCCCTTGAGCGGCTCCGGATGGAGGCGCGCCACAGCCACGAAGCGCCGATTCAACACGGGCTCGAGATCGCGGCCGCAAAACAGCGTCCAGTAGTGTCCCACGCCAAAAAAGGGCAGGTAGGCAATCTGCGCCGGGCCCGAGCGCGCCGGGCCGGGCGGCAGCTGGATGAAGCTGAAAGGCGTTTTTACCTCGGCGATGACCAAGAGCCCAGCCGGATGCTTGCGCTCGAGCTCCTGAAGAGTCGCTGACGGGTCCAGCGCCCGGGCTGCTTCGGTGCCCGTGATCTTCGATTGGGCCGCCACGCGTTCGAGTATGGCTGGGTATGCTTCCGGCGGGGGCGGGGCGTCCAGCCGAAGCGAAGTACCGAGGTTCAGATAGATGAGACGTCCCGATGTGGCTAGCAAGAGGCCAGCGCTCACGATAGCCACCATGCGCAGCGCGCGCGCGGTCTTGCGTTCAAACCTGGACGGAGCTTCGACGGAGCGCGGCTTCGCCCGAGCGCCATGAGCCGCCGAAGCGTCCGTCGGAGGGCGGCATAGGCATCGGATCACCTGGCTGCCGGCTCTGCCCGCCCAGTAGAATCCGAAGAAGTGTAAGAACAATGTCATGGGCTCATACATGATGCCAAGGCGCTCCAGCCCGCTCGAGAATCCGAACATCGAATGCGAGGCCATGTTTCCGAGGAGATAGGCGCCGAGCACCGCTGCGCCGGCGCGATTCGCCCGAAGCGCCCAGCCCGTTCCGGCAAGCAGCAAGGCCGAGAACTGTCCCGTAGCCACCCCGGTCACGATGAGCGCAAGCGTCGCCGCGGCGGCTGAAGCGGTCCGCACGTCGGCGATGCCGTGCGGCCCGCCCCGATCGCGCCACCCGAAGAGCGCCCCGATACCGAAGACGAGCAGCGCGCCGCCAATGCCGTGAAGGCGCCAAGGGCCGCCAAAGAGACCCGGGTAGTTCAGCGAGCGCCAGAGCATGCGAAGGGTGTTCTTTGCCCAGAACTGCGGCTCGTTCTTCAGGTTCTGCACAACGCGGCGCGCGTAGATCCTGTTCCAGTGAGCCACCTTCGCGCCCGGATCGATCGCACCTTCCTTGATCAGATCTGCGGCTTCCCTGCCCGTCCATGCGCCGTACTTCGGCGACGTCGCCGCATACAGGGCTTCCATCGTGTTGGACGAGAGCGACCAGATGCGATAGTGGATATGCTGATGGATGATCCAGGGCGCGAGGGTGACTGCGAACACCGTGAAGTAGATGACAAGTGGCTTGATCGCCTGGCGTCCGCGCACCACCATCGCCGCGGCGGCGACGAAAGGGGTCGCGAGCAGCGTGAGTGGACGCGCGAGATTGCTAAACCCTGTCGCCACGCCTGCGAGCACCCACCAGCGGCGTGAGCGTGCATCCAAGGCCAGCAACATGCCGAGCAGCCCCACCATGGAGAACAGCAGCCCCGCGTGCTCGCTCAGGAGGGAGTGACTGAAGAGCACGAACTGCGGCGACGTCGCCAGCACGGCAGCAAAAGTTGCGGCGACTGACACAGGAGCGAACAACCGGAAAACGAGATACGAGACAGCTACCGAAGCCGAAGCCAGCACGACGTTCACCGACTTCGCAACCGCCAGACCGGTGCCTGCAAACTGAAACAGCAACGCTAGCAAGATGGAGTAGAACGGCCGCAGCGGGGTATCAATGCCGCCTCCAACGGCCATCTCTGCGGCCAGGTGATGCCAGAACCAGGCGTCGGCAACGGGTGCGCCGAAAATAACCTGGTCGCCATTGAAGGCCGGCGTGGCCGATAGAACCGTGCTCTGGACGAGCGCCGAAAATGCAAGAAGGAGGGAGGCGGCGACACCGTCGCGGGAGGTGAGGCTCTCGCCCCGATGAATGAGCGGCTCTCGCACTCGCCGGATGACTGGATAATATGGTGCCGGTTGTCCGGATTGAACGGACGACCTACCGCTTACAAGGCGGTTGCTCTACCACTGAGCTAAACCGGCACGGCTGGCCGATTATCCCTCGAACCGGGACTACTTGATCCGGCGCAGGGTAGGCTTGCCGCCGGAAGGCTTCTTCGGCGGCTCGGGCGAGGTGGCGGCGGGCACCGGAAGCTGCGCCGGAGGCTTGACCGCGGGATGCTTGGGCTCGCGCACCGGCTCGGACTCGGCCTTGGACTGCAGCCCGGCCTTGGGGCCGTCGACATCGAAGGTCATGCCGTGCCCGGTCTCGCGGGCGTAGAGCGCGTAGACGTTCGCGATCGGCACCGCGAGCTGGCGCGCCACGCCGCCGAAGCGGGCCGAGAACTCGATCAGCTCGTTGCCCATCTGCAGCTTGTGCACCGCGTTGGGGCTGATGTTGAGCGTGATTTCGCCGTTCTTCACGTACTCGAGCGGCACCTGTGTGCGCGAGTCGACCTTGACGGCGAGGTGCGGCGTATAGCCGTTGTCGACGCACCACTCGAACAGCGCGCGCAGCAGGTAGGGCTTGGTGGGGATCTCGCTCAAGTCGTTCGGCTACTTTCGCATGACCTTTTCGGAAGGCGTGAGCGCTTCGATGAACGCCGGCCGGGAGAAGATGCGCTCCGCGTACTTCATGAGCGGCGCAGCGGTCTTGCCGAGTTTAATCCCGTAGTGGTCCAGGCGCCACAACAGCGGCGCGATCGCCACGTCGAGCATGGTGAAGTCGTCGCCGAGCATGTGCTTGGTCCGGGTGAACACCGGCGCGAGCTCGACCAGGCGGTCGGTGACGTGCTGGCGCGCCTTGTCGATCTGCTTCTCCTTGCCGCCCTCGAGCGCGTCGATCTGGGAGAACAGCTCGACCTCCATGTTGAACAGCATCAGCCGCGCGCGCGCGCGCATCACCGGGTCCGCGGGCATGAGCTGCGGGTGCGGGAAGCGCTCGTCGATGTACTCGTTGATGATGTTCGACTCGTACAGGATGAGGTCGCGCTCGACCAGCACCGGCAGGCGGTTGTACGGGTTCATCACCGCAATGTCCTCGGGCTTGTTGTACAGGTCCACGTCGATGACCTGGAAGTCCATGCCCTTCTCGTACAGCACGAAGCGGCAGCGGTGGCTGAAGGGGCAGGTGGTGCCCGAATAGAGTTGCATCATGGTCGTGGTCCGACTGCAAAGACGCTTAGGTCACGTCTTTCCAGTATTCCTTCTTGAGCAGGTACGTAAAGATGAAAAGGATGCCGAGGCAGAACAGCACCACGATGCCGATCGCCCTGCGATCGGTGGCGGCGGGCTCTCCCACGTAAGCGAGGAAGTTGACGAGGTCGCGCACCGCGGTGTCGTACTCCACCGGCGACAGCGCGCCTTTGCTGATCTCGCGCCATTCGTGTTTCTCGCGGTCGTAGGCGCGCTCGCCCTGCAGGGTCCACAGCGCATGCGGCATGCCGACGTTCTCGAACACCGCGTTGTTCCAGCCGGTGGCCGTCTTGGGGTCGCGATAGAACGCGCGCAGGTAGGTGTACAGCCAGTCGGCGCCGCGCGAGCGCCCGACCACCGAAAGGTCGGGCGGCGCCACGCCGAACCATTGCTTGGCGCTCTTCGGGTCCATCGGACCCTTCATCGGCTCGCCCACCTTCTCGGCGGTGAACAGCAGGTTGTCCTTGATCTGCTGCTCGGTAAGGCCGAGCTCCTCGAGGCCGCCGTAGCGCATGTACTGCATGCTGTGGCAGCCCAGGCAGTAGTTCACGTAGAGCCTGGCGCCGCTCTGCAGGCTGACCAGATCGGTCGGCTCGTGCGGCGATTTGTCGAGGCGGTAGCCGGCTTCCGCGCCGAGCACTGCGAGCGGCGCGAAGAGGATGAGCGCTAGGAGTCTTTTCACGTCGTCCTCAGTGGTGGTAGGTCACGCGCTCGGGGACCGGCTTCACCTTGTCGCGCGCGGTGTACCAGGGCATGAGGAAGAAGAACAGGAAATAGACGATGGTGCACAGGCGCGCCACCCAGGTGGCGATGTCCTTGGTGTCGAGGAAGAAGGCGTTGAACCTGAACTGGCCCCACACCGTGGTGGGGTTGACGCCGAGGTAGCCCAGGATCACGAACACGATCACGAAGGCCGCGAGCCAGCTCTTGTAGAGCACGCCGCGGTAGCGGATCGACTTCACCGGGCTGCGGTCGAGCCAGGGCAGGAAGAAGAAAATCAGCACCGCGACGCCCATGGCGAGCACGCCCGGGAACTGCGAGTTGAACAGCGGCGGCACGGCGCGCAGGATCGAGTAGTACGGCGTGAAGTACCACACCGGCGCGATGTGCGGCGGGGTCTTCAGCGGGTCGGCCGGGATGAAGTTGTTCGCCTCGAGGAAGTAACCCCCCATCTCGGGCACGAAGAACATCACGATGCAGAAGAGCGCCAGAAACACCACCGCGCCGACCAGATCCTTCACCGTGTAGTAGGGGTGGAACGGAATACCGTCCAGCGGCTTGCCGTCGGCACCCTTGGTCTTCTTGATTTCGACCCCGTCGGGATTGTTCGAGCCCACGTCGTGCAGGGCGAGAATGTGCGCCACGATCAGCCCGAGCAGGACGAGCGGGAACGCAATCACGTGCAGGGCGAAGAAGCGGTTGAGCGTGGCGTCGGACACGACGTAGTCGCCGCGGATCCAGAGCGCGAGATCGGGCCCGATGAAGGGTACCGTGCCGAACAGATTGACGATGACCTGCGCGCCCCAGTACGACATCTGGCCCCACGGCAGCAGGTAGCCGAAGAACGCCTCGCCCATCAGCGTGAGGTAGATCAGCACGCCGAAGATCCACACCAGCTCGCGCGGCGTGCGGTGCGAGCCGTACAGCAGGGCGCGGAACATGTGCAGGTACACCACGATGAAGAAGGCCGAGGCGCCGGTGGAGTGCACGTAGCGCAGCAGCCATCCGAAATGCACGTCGCGCATGATGTACTCGACGGAGCCGAACGCAAGGCTCGCGTCGGGCTTGTAGTTCATGGTGAGGAAGATGCCCGAGACGATCTGGATGATCAGCACCAGTCCGGCGAGCGAGCCGAAGTAGTACCAGAAGTTGAAGTTCTTCGGCGCCTGGTATTCCGAGGCGTGGATGCGCCACTGCTCGGCAGCAGAGGGCATGCGCGAGTCGAACCACCCCCACAAAGCCTGCAGACGCGGCCCCATCCTTACGCCCCTTTCTTTTCCTTGTCTTCGCCGATCAGCAGCTGCGTGTCGGACACGAACGTGTACGGCGGCACCTTGAGATTGACCGGCGCCGGGGCGCCGCGGAACACGCGCCCCGCAAGATCGAACTTGGATCCGTGGCAGGGGCAGTAGAAGCCGCCGACCCAGTCGGGACCCATCTCGGCCTTGGCCTCGGCGGGCTTCATCTGCGGCGAGCAGCCGAGATGCGTGCACACGCCTTCCAGCACCATGATGTCGGGCTTCTCGGAGCGGTTTTCGTTCTTCGCGTACTTCGGCTGCTCCGAGTGCTTCGATTCGGGGTCGGTGAGGTAGGGCACCGCAGCCTTGAGCGACTCGAGCATCTCCTTGGTGCGGCGAAACACCCAGACCGGCTTGCCGCGCCACTCGTACACCCGCAGCTCGCCGGGCTGCAGCGTGGCGACCTCGGCCTCGACCGGCGCGCCGGCGGCCTTGGCGCGCTCGGACGGCCACATGCTGGCGACGAAGGGCGCCGCCGCAGCGACGCTGGCGACGCCGCCGGCCACGCTGGTGGCGACCACGAGCGTGCGCCGCGTCTTATCTACTTTTTCTCGATCGTTCATGGAGATGGCGTTGTTATGAGGCTGCGGCGGGGAAGCGCGAAAGTCGGCGATTCTAACGGCGGGCCCCGCAAATGTCCACGATTTCGGCCGTAAGCGCTTAAATCTTCGAAGGATTTTCCGTATACTGGCGAAGTTCCCATGGTGCGTCTCTGGCTGATCTTTGCGCAAGCCGCGACGGTAGCGGTCGCGGTGCTGTTCGTGATCTCGACGTTCCGCCCCGAGTGGCTGCCCTCGCGCGTGCCGGCGGGGCAGCTTTCGGTGGTGCAGCAGGCGCCCGCGACCGGGCCGCTCCCCGCCGTGCCGAGCACCGGCTCCTTCAGTGGCGCCGTCCAGCGCGCCACCCCCTCGGTGGTGAACATCTTCACGTCGAAGGACGCGCCGCGCCACCCGTTGCTCAACGATCCGGTGTTCCGTCGCTTCTTCGGTGACCAGGTGCCGGAGCGCGCGTCGAGCCTCGGCTCCGGCGTCATCGTGAGCAGCGCCGGCTACCTGCTCACCAACCATCACGTCGTCGAGGCGGCCGACGAGATCGAAGTCGCGCTGAACGACGGCAGGAAGCTGCTCGCCAAGGTCGTCGGCAACGACCCCGAGACCGACCTTGCCGTGCTGCGCGTCGACGCGGAGAACCTGCCGGCGATCACGTTCGGCTCCTCGGATGCGCTCAAGGTCGGCGACGTGGTGCTCGCCATCGGCAACCCCTTCGGCGTGGGCCAGACCGTCACCGGCGGCATCGTTTCGGCGCTCGGTCGCACGGGTCTGGGCATCAACACGTTCGAGAACTTCATCCAGACCGACGCCGCCATCAACCCCGGCAACTCGGGCGGCGCGCTGGTCGACGTCGGCGGCAACCTGGTCGGCATCAATACCGCGATCTTCACCCGCTCCGGCGGCTCGATGGGAATCGGCTTCGCGATCCCGGTGTCGACCGCGCGGATGGTGCTCGAGCAGATCGTGAAGAACGGCGGCGTCACACGCGGCTGGATCGGCGTCGAGGTGCAGGAGATCACGCCGGCGGTCGCCGAATCCTTCCGGCTGCAAAGCACGCGCGGCGCGCTCATCGCCGGCGTGCTGCGCGGCGGTCCCGCGGACAAGGCGGGCATGAAGCCCGGCGACGTGCTGGTCGAGGTCGAGGGCCGTCCGGTGGCCGATCCGACGTCGATGCTGAACCTGGTCGCGGCGCTCGCGCCGGGCAATAGCGCGCGACTGAAGCTGAAGCGCGCCGGCAAGGACCTCGACGCGAGCGTCACCGTGGGGCGGCGGCCGAAGCCGCAGCCGCGCGGCGAGCGGGGCGATTGATTCCTGGAAGGGCAAGCATGAAGCGCAGGATCTTTGCAGCCGTAGCCGCGCTTTGCCTCGCCGGCTGCGCCGGGACCACCCAAGCGCCCGCGCCTGCGGGCGCTCCCGCCCCGGGTCCCGCGCCCTCGCCTTCGACAACCCCGGCGCCCTCCACCCCGGCTTCTCCTGCCCCGCCCGCTGCCGAGCCGGCACCTCCTTCGATCTGGCCCGCCAAGGTCCTGCATAACCGTTACGACGGAGCGAGCGACGACCTGCTCACCGCGGGACTGGGCAAGACCGGTCTCGGCCAGGCGATCGCGCCGGCGATGAGCGATCCGACGAAGCCGAAGTCGGTCGAGCTGCGCAAGCGCGCGATCTACTTCAATTACCGTGCCCTCGCCGACATGAGCGCCGCTGGCGGGTATGGCGTGCTCTACGGTCCGAACATCGATCTTGCGGGGCGCGACAGCCTCGGCGAAGGCAAGATTGCGGGCGACGAGTTCCTCACCTACCTCGACGGCGCCACGCTGATGGTCCAGGTGCCCGAGCGGTTCGATCCCAAGGATCCGTGCATCGTGACCGCTACTTCGTCGGGTTCGCGCGGCATTTACGGCGCGATCGGCACCTCCGGCGAATGGGGACTGAAGCGCGGCTGCGCGGTCGCCTACACCGACAAGGGCACGGGCACCGGCTTTCACGACCTTGCCACCGATACGGTCAATCTGGTCACCGGCGAGCGCGCGAGCGCCGCGCGCGCAGGCGAGGATTCGCTGTTCACTGCGCGCGTTACCGCCGACGAGCGGGCCCGCTACCTGCGCGACTTTCCGAACCGGGTGGCGGTGAAGCATGCGCACTCTCAGGTCAACCCCGAGAAGGACTGGGGCCGCCACACGCTTGCCGCCGTCGAGTTTGCGTTCCACGTGCTGAATGGACTGACGGACCGGCGCGCCGGCCGCTACGTGCCGGAGAACACGTTGGTCATCGCCTCGAGCGTCTCCAATGGCGCCTATGCCGCGCTCGCCGCCGCCGAGCAGGACACGCGCGGGCTGATCGACGGTCTCGCTCTGTCCGAGCCGAACGTGTCGCTCGCCGACGTGCGCTCGACGCTGGACACGTCGACGCTGCTGAACGTCTACCTGCCCTGCGCATCCGTGGCCGCCGCACCGTTCAACAACGTGCCGCAGCCGCTGCGCGAGGCACGCTGCGCCTCGCTGGCGAAGAAGGGCCTGCTGCGCTCCGCGACCCTGGCGCAGCAGGCTGCCGAGAGCCAGCGCATCATCAACGAGTACGGGTTCCTTCCCGACGCCAACCTGGTGCTGCCTTCGCATTACTTCCTGTCGGTGATGCAAGGCATCGCGGTCACCTACGCAAACAGCTACGGCCGCTTTTCCGTCCTGGACAACCTGTGCGGCTACAGCTTCGCCGCGAGCACGTCTTCGGGCGTCGATGCGGGGAATCCCGCCGAGGCCGGAAGCCTGGAGAACTCGTTCGCCCTCTCCAACGGCATCCCGCCGACCGCGGGAATCAATCTCATCAACAACCTCTCGCCCGGAGGCGCGAAAGAAGACCGGCTGTCGGTCTCGCCGTCGACCGGCGCGCGCGACCTGAACCTCGACGGGGCACTGTGCCTGCGCTCGCTCGCCACCGGCGTCGACGCGGTCAGCGGGCGGCCGCTCGAGGGCGAGCTGGCCGAGCAGGCGCGCCGCGTGCGGCGAGGCATCGAGGAAACCCGCCAGAGCGGCAACCTGCGCGGCAAGCCTGCCGTGATCGTCAATGGACGCTCTGACGGCGTCCTGCCGCCGAATTACGCATCGCGCGCGTACTACGCCCGGAACAAGGCGGTCGAGCCCGGCTCGAAGCTGTACTACTACGAGGTGACGAACGCGCACCATCTCGACGTGCTGAACGGCATTGCGGGCTTCGATTCCCGCTATGTGCCGCTCAACGTTTACCTGACTCGGGCGCTCAACCTGATGTGGGACCACCTGAAGAGCGGCCAGCCGCTGCCGCCTTCGCAGTTGGTGCGCACCCGGACGCGGGAAATCAAGGAGGGGCGGCCGGTTCCGATCTCGCTCTCCAATCTGCCGCCCATCGAGCGCGCGCCCGCGGCCGGAGCACGCATCGGAGTAGACGCTGAAGGCAGACTTCGGATTCCGAACTAGCCTGATTCGGCCTTGTAGTCCGACTGCTCCTTCTGCCGCACGTTGATGAAGCGGGCGAGGAACAGGCCCGCCTCGTAGAGCAGGCACATCGGCAGGGCCAGCATGAACTGCGAGAGCACGTCGGGCGGCGTCACCACTGCGGCGACCACGAAGGCGCCGACGATGACGTAGGGCCGGGCGTCGCGCAGCTTGTCGATCGACACGATTCCCGTGCGCACGAGCAAGATCACCACGATCGGGATCTCGAACGTCACCCCGAAGGCTAGAAACATGGTGATGACGAAGCTGAAGTACGCCTCGATGTCGGGCGCCGGCGTGATCGATTTCGGCGCGAAGTTGTGGATGAAGGTGAAAACCTTGACGAACACGAAGTAGTAGCAGAACGCCACGCCGGTCAGGAACAGCACGGTGCTGCCGATCACGAGCGGCAGCGCGAGCTTCTTCTCGTGCTCGTAGAGGCCGGGCGCGACGAACGCCCAGGCCTGGTAGAGCACATAGGGCAGCGCGATCAGGAACGCGGCGAGCGCCGTGACCTTGACCGGCACCATGAACGGCGTGATCACGCCGGTAGCGATCATCTTCGCACCCTCGGGCAGCGCCGACATGAGCGGCGCGGCGAGCAGATCGTAGATGTAGCCCGATCCCGGCCAGACGAACAGCAGCACGAAGAGCGCGAGCACCGCGCCCACTGCGCGCACCAGCCGCTGGCGCAGCTCGACCAGATGCGACATGAAGCTTTCCTGGTCGCTCATGCGGCGGGCTTCGTTTCTTCGGGCTTCGCTTCTTCGGGCTTGCTTTCCGCGGGCTTGCTCTCGGCGGAAGGGTCCTTTGCGACGTCCTCGACGGTCTTGTTGAGCTCCGCGGCCGTCTGGTTGAGCTCGGCCTCGGTCTTGCTCACCTCGCTCTGCACCGAAGACTGGAACTCGGACGCGGCCTGCTGCATCGAGTCGCGCATCTTGCGCAGCTCCTCGAGCTCGATCTCGCGGTTGATGTCGGCTTTGACGTCGGAGACGTAGCGCTGCAGCCGTCCCGCCAGCACACCCACCGTGCGCGCGACCCGCGGCAGCTTCTCCGGGCCGATCACGATCAGCGCCACCACCCCGATCACGAGGAGCTCGGAGAATCCAATGTCGAACATGGCGGGCGCGGAGACTAAAAAGGCGCCCGGGGGCGCCTTTTCGTGGAGATTACCGGGTCAGGCCTTGTGCTCGGTCTTGCTCTTGACCTCGCCTTCGACCGTCTTGCCGGTGACCTGGGGGGCCGGCGCGCCGGCGGTGTCGGAGGGCTTCTCGCCGCCCTCGCGCATCCCGTCCTTGAATCCGCGCACCGCGCCGCCGAGATCCGCGCCCATGTTGCGCAGCTTCTTGGTGCCGAAGATCAGCATCACGATCACGAGGACGATCAGCCAGTGCCAAATGCTGAGCGAGCCCATATCTCTCTCTCCTATTTCCTACGATGGAGCATCGGTCCGAGCGGCTCGGGACCGCCCAGGACGTGCATATGGACATGATACACCTCCTGGTGCGCCACCCGCCCGGTATTGATGATGCTGCGGAAGCCCTCGGTGGCACCCGCCTTGCGCGCGAGTTCTCCGGCGAGGGCGAGCATCCTCCCCAGCGCCTGGTGGTGGCGCATGTCGGCGTCGTACAGGGTCGGCACGTGGGCCTTCGGAATGACGAGGAAATGCACCGGCGCCTGCGGCCGCACGTCGTGGAAGGCGAGCACATGCTCGTCCTCGTGCAGTTTCTTCGCCGGAATCTCGCCGCGCACGATCTTGCAGAAGATGCAATTCGGGTCACTCACCGGATCGCTGGTCATGCTTTCGCGCTGCCTTTTCGTCCAGTCCGGAGATGCCTTCGCGGCGGTGCAGCTCGGCGAGCACGTCGCCGGGCCCCAGACCGTGCCGCGCGAGCAGGATCATGCAGTGAAACCAGAGGTCGGCGATTTCGCGCACGAGATGCAGCCGGTCGGCGCTCTTCGCGGCGAGCACCGTTTCGGTGGCTTCCTCGCCGATCTTCTTCAGCACCGCGTCTTCGCCTTCCGACAGGAGACGCGCGACGTACGATTTCGAGGGATCGGCGCGCTTGCGCTCCTCGATGAGCGAAGCGATGCGCTCCAGCGTCTCGGCCAGTCCGGTCTTCATTTTCGGTAGATGAGCGTCGGGTCCTTGAGCACGGGATCGGTCTCGATCCATCTCCCGTCCTCCAGCCTGCGGTAGAAGCAGCTTTCGCGCCCGGTGTGGCAGGCGATGCCGCCCGCCTGCTCCACCCTGAGGAGCAGCGCGTCGGCGTCGCAGTCCAGGCGCAGCTCGACGATCCTCTGCACGTGGCCGGATTCCTCGCCCTTGCGCCACAGGCGCTTGCGCGAGCGCGACCAGTAGACCGCCTCGCCGCGCTGGACGCTTTGCCTGAGCGCGTCGCGGTTCATCCAGGCCACCGTGAGCACCCTGCCGCTCTTGAAATCCTGCGCCACCGCAGCGATCAGACCGTCCTGGCCCCAACAAACCTCCTTTAATAAATCTTCGGGAGAAAACGTGGTCTGTCCCTGATTTCGGGTCATAGCCGGACCTCGATGCCTCGCGAGCGCATGTGCTCCTTCGCCTGGCGCACGCTGAAGTCGCCGAAGTGAAACACGCTCGCCGCGAGCACCGCGTCGGCGCGCCCTTCGAGTACGCCTTCGGCCATGTGCTCGAGCCTGCCGACGCCGCCCGAGGCGATGACCGGGACGCCGACGCCCTCGGCGATCGCCCGGGTCAACGCGAGATCGAAGCCGTCGCGGGTGCCGTCGCGGTCCATGCTGGTGAGCAGGATCTCGCCCGCCCCGGCCGACTCCATCCGCCGCGCCCAGTCGAGCGCGTCCATTCCGGTCGGCTTGCGTCCGCCGTGAGTGAAGACCTCCCAGGAAGAACCGCTTCTCTTCGCGTCGATGGCGACCACGATGCACTGGCTGCCGACGATCGCCGAGGCGTCGCGCACGAGATCGGGGTTCTGCACCGCGGCGGTGTTGATGGACACCTTGTCCGCACCGGCGTTGAGCAGGCGCCGCACGTCCTCGACGCGGCGCACGCCGCCGCCCACCGTAAGGGGAATGAACACGCGCGAAGCGACGGCCTCGATCACGTGCAGCAGGATGTCGCGCTGGTCGGAGCTCGCGGTGATGTCGAGGAACGCGAGCTCGTCCGCGCCCTCGCCGTCGTAGCGCGCGGCGATCTCAACCGGGTCGCCGGCGTCGCGCAGCCGGACGAAGTTCACGCCCTTCACCACCCGCCCGGCAGTCACATCGAGGCAGGGAATGATCCGCTTGGCTAGAGGCATATCAAGTCTTGCCGAGCGCCTTGTCGGCGGCGGCCTGCGCTGCCTTGAGATCGAGCTTCCCCTCGTAGAGCGCGCGACCGGCGATCGCTCCGATGATGCCCTCGGGAACGAGCTTGGCGCAGATCGCCTGCACGTCGGCGATGCTGGCGAGGCCTCCCGAGGCGATGATCGGAGTCTTCAGCGCCTGCGCCAGCTTCAGCGTGGCCTCGATGTTGACGCCGCTCATCATCCCGTCGCGGCCGATGTCGGTGTAGATGATCGCTTCGACGCCGTACTCCTCGAACTTCCTCGCCAGGTCCACCACGTCGTGGCCCGTCATCTTGGACCAGCCCTCGACCGCCACCTTGCCGTCCTTCGCGTCGAGCCCGGCGATGACGTGGCCGGGAAAGGCATAGCAGGCGTCGGAGAGGAAACCGGGGTTCTTGACCGCGGCGGTGCCGACGATGACGTAGGTGACGCCGGCATCGATGTAGCTCTCGATCGCATCGAGATCGCGGATGCCGCCGCCGAGCTGGATCGCGACCTTGTCGCCGACCGCCGCGATCATGTCGCGGATCACTTTCTCGTTTTTGGGCCGGCCGGCGACGGCGCCGTTCAGGTCCACGATGTGCAGGCGCTTCGCGCCCTGCGCCGCCCAGTGCTTCGCCATCGCGACCGGGTCGTCGGAGAACACCGTGGCCGTGCTCATGTCGCCCTGCTTCAGGCGCACGCACCTGCCGTCTTTCAGATCAATCGCTGGAATGATGAGCACTGCAGTGCTCGGTGCAAATCAGGGACGCCAGTTCACGAAGTTGGACAGGAGTTGCAGGCCGGCGGACTGGCTTTTCTCAGGGTGGAACTGGACGGCAAAGATGTTATCCCGTGCCACCGCGCAGGTAAAGGGCCGCCCGTAGACCGCCGTGGCGGCGGTGAGCGCCGCATCGCGGGGCGCGGGATAGTAGCTGTGCACGAAGTAGAACCGGCTCGAGTCCGGGATGCCCGCCCACAGGGCGTGCGGCCGCACCTGCGCCACTTCGTTCCACCCCATGTGCGGAATCTTGAGGCCGGTCAGCCTGAAGCGGGGAACTTCGCCTTCCAGCAGCCCGAGCCCGGCGGTGTCGCCCTCCTCGCCACGCTCGAACAGCATCTGCAGGCCGATGCAGATGCCGAGGAACGGCTTGGCGCGCGCGGCCTCGACCACCGCGTCGCGCGCGCCGCTTGCGGCGAGTTGTCGCATGCAGTCGGGCATGGCCCCCTGCCCCGGAACGACCACCTTGTCGGAGGAAAGAATCTCATGCGGCAGGGCGGTAACGCGGACCTCGGCGTGCGGCGCGACCCGCTCGATCGCCTTGGAGACCGAACGCAGGTTGCCCATTCCGTAGTCGACGACTGCGATCCTCAAGCTACAGCGAGCCCTTGGTCGAGGGCACCACGCCGGCCGCGCGCGGGTCGGCTTCCGCAGCCATGCGCAGGGCGCGAGCGAACGCCTTGAACATGGTCTCGCACTGGTGGTGCGCGTTGTCGCCGCGCAGGTTGTCGATGTGCAGCGTGACCTGCGCGTGGTTGACGAAACCCTGGAAGAACTCGTGCACCAGGTCGACGTCGAACTCGCCGATGAGCGCACGGCTGAACTTCACCTGGTAGGCGAGCCCCGGGCGCCCGGAGAAATCGATCACCACGCGCGACAGCGCCTCGTCGAGCGGCACGTAGGCATGGCCAAAGCGTCGCACGCCGGACTTGTCGCCGATCGCCTGCGCGACGGCCTGGCCCAGGGTGATGCCGATATCCTCGACCGTGTGGTGCGCATCGATGTGCAGGTCGCCCTTCGCCTCGACCTCGAGATCGAGCATGCCGTGGCGCGCGACCTGGTCGAGCATGTGCTCGAGGAACGGCAGCCCGGTGGAAAGCCTGGCCGCGCCCCGGCCGTCCAGGTTCACCTTGACCCGGATCTGGGTTTCCTTGGTGTTGCGCGTGATTTCGGCCTGTCTCACGTCCGTTCGGTCATCGCAGCGCTTCCCGCAATGCCGTGAGCAGTATACGGTTTTCGTCCGGCGTGCCGACATTGATGCGCAAGCAATTGTCGAGCCCCGGGTGGAGGTTGCGCACCAGCACGCCCTGGCGCTTGAGCGCCTCATACGTCGCGTCGGCGTCCCGCACGCGCACCAGGAAGAAGTTCGCCTCGGAAGGAAACACCCGCGTCCCCGGCAGGGTGGCCAGGGCCTCGCCGAGGAGCGCGCGATCGGCGCGGATGCGCGCCGCCTGTTCCTCCAGCACGTCGAGGCGCTCGAGCACGAAGTGCGCCGCCGCCTGGGTGAGCACGTTGACGTTGTAGGCCTGGCGCACCTTGTTGAGCTCCCGGATCCATTCGGGCCGGCCGGCCATGTACCCAAGGCGGATGCCGGCGAGTCCGAGCTTGGACACCGTGCGGACCACCACGAGGTTCGGGAACTCGGCGAGCCGCGGCATGAACGTCCGGCGCGCGAACACGTGGTAGGCCTCGTCCACGACCACCAGGCCGGGGCAGGCTCGGATGATCTCGACAACGTCCGCTTCGGGGTAGAGCACCCCGGTGGGGTTGTTGGGATAGGCGATGAATACGAGGGCCGGCTTCTCGACGCGCATGCGCTCGATGAAGGCGCCGGCGTCGAGCGAGAAGTCGGGGCCCAGCGGCACCCCGATTCCCTTCATGCCGGTGAAGACCGCGTTGAGCGAGTACATCACGAACGTCGGCGCCGGGTACATCGCCACCGCCCCTGGCCGCGCCAGCGCAAGCGAGACGATCTGAATCAAGTCGTCGGAGCCGTTGCCCAGCAAGAGTTCCATCCCGGGCGGAACCTCCATCTTGCGAGCGAGCAGCTCGCGCAGCTTTCTGCCGGTGGGCTCGGGGTAGCGGTTCAGGTCGACGCGCGCGAGGACCTCGGCGAGCTCGCGCCGCAGGGCAGCCGGCAGCGGATAGGGATTCTCCATCGCGTCGAGCTTCACCATGCCGTCGGCTTCGGCGACGTGGTAGGCGCTGAGCGCCTGGATTTCGGGGCGGACGAGTCTTGCCGGGGTCATTTCTTGAACCGCATCTCGGCCGAGCGTGCGTGCGCCGAAAGACCCTCTCCTTGCGCAAGAACCGCCGCAATGTTGCCCAGGGTAGCGGCGCTGCGCTCGGTCACCGCGATGATGCTCGTTCGCTTCTGAAAGTCGTACACGCCGAGCGGCGACGAGAAGCGCGCGCTCCCGGCGGTCGGCAGCACGTGGTTCGGCCCGGCGCAGTAATCGCCGATCGCCTCCGAGCTCCAGCGCCCGAGGAACACCGCACCCGCGTTGGCGAGCCTCGGCAACCAGGCCTCGGGGTCCTGCACCGAGAGCTCAAGGTGCTCGGGCGCGATGCGGTTGGCGAGGGCGCACGCCTCGTCGAGATCGCGCGTCTCGATCAGCGCACCGCGCGCGTCGAGCGAAGCGGCGATGGTGTCGCGCCGCGGCATTTCCGGGAGCAGCCGCTCGATCGCCGACTGCACCGCGTTCAGGCAACGCACGTCGGGCGAGAGCAGAATCGCCTGGGCAGATTCATCGTGCTCGGCCTGGGAAAAGAGGTCCATGGCCACCCATTCCGGCGGCGTGCTGCCGTCGCAGATCACCAGGATTTCCGAGGGACCGGCGAGCATGTCGATGCCGACCTGGCCGAACACCTGGCGCTTCGCCTCGGCGACGTAGACGTTCCCGGGACCCACGATCTTGTCCACGCGCGCCAGGGAAGCGGTGCCGTAGGCGAGGGCAGCGACGGCGTGCGCGCCGCCGATGGCAACGACGCGGTCGACGCCGGCGAGCCCGGCGGCGGCGAGCACCAGCGGATCGGGGTTCGGGCTCACCATGACGAGGCTCGGCACGCCGGCGACCTTGGCCGGAACCGCGTTCATGAGGACCGAGGACGGATAAGCCGCCTTGCCGCCCGGCACATAGAGGCCCACGCGCTCGAGCGGCGTGACACGCTGGCCGAGACGCGTGCCATCGGCCTCGGTGTATTCCCAGGACTTCTGCAGCTGCTTCTCGTGGAAGGCGCGGATGCGTTGGTGCGCTGCCACTAGCGCTTCGAGCTGCGGCCCAGGTACGGCACGGGCCGCTTCGCCGAGCTTTTCCCTCGGGATTTCGAGGTCAGAAATGGAGCGAGCGCTTACCTTGTCGAAACGCTTCGCAAATTCGAGCACTGCCGCGTCGCCCCGCACTCGTACCTCGGCGATGATCGAGCGCACCGCCGCCTCCACGTCGCCATCCTGCGCTGCCTCATACCGCATCAGCGCTGCGAGCTCGGCGTCGAAGCCGGCGCCTCGCGTCGAAAGCCGGCGCAGCTTCATCGACCCGCCGCCCTGGCGAAGGCTTCAATCAGCGGCTGCAGCGCGGCGCGCTTGGTCTTGAGCGCGGCCTGGTTGACGATGAGGCGCGCCGAGACCGGCATGATCTCCTCGACCGCCACCAGGTCGTTCGCCTGCAGGGTGTGACCCGTGGAGACCAGGTCGACAATGGCGTCCGCAAGGCCCACCAGCGGGGCGAGCTCCATCGAGCCGTAGAGACGGATCAGGTCGACGTGAACGCCCTTGCCGGCAAAATGCGCGCGAGTCGTGTTCACGTACTTCGTCGCGACGCGCAGCCGCGCGCCTTTGCGCACAGCGCCCTCGTAATCGAACCCTCTTTTCACCGCCACCATCATGCGGCAGGCGGCGATGCCGAGGTCTACGGGCTGATAGAGACCCTCGCCGCCGTGCTCGACCAGGACGTCGCGCCCGGCGATGCCGAGGTCGGCGCCGGCGTACTGCACGTAGGTCGGTGTATCGGTCGCCCGCACGATAATGAGCCGCACATCGGCTCTGTTGGTCTCGAGGATGAGCTTGCGCGAGCTCTCGCCGTTGCCCTTGGGCGCGATGCCCACGCGCGCAAGGAGCGGCGCGGTCTCGTCGAAGATCCGCCCCTTGGACAGTGCGATGCTGATCTCGGCCATGGCAAAAAGGGCGAGATTTTACCGCCGGAACAGGGAGATAGCTACTTTATTCGCTCGACCTTGGCGCCGAGGGCGCCGAGCTTCTTTTCGAGTGACTCGTATCCCCGATCGAGGTGGTAGATCCGGTCGATGAGCGTCTGCCCCTCGGCCACCAGGCCGGCGATGACCAGGCCCGCCGATGCGCGCAGGTCGGTCGCCATGACGGCGGCGCCCTGGAGACGCTCCACACCGGTCACCACGGCAGTATTGCCCTGGATCGCGATGTCGGCGCCGAGCCGCTGCATCTCCAGGGCATGCATGAAGCGATTCTCGAAGATGGTCTCGGTGATGAGCGCGGTGCCGCGCGCTACGCTGGCGAGGGCCATGAACTGCGCCTGCATGTCGGTGGCGAAGCCGGGGTACGGAGCCGTGCGCACGCCGACGGCGTGCGGCCGCCCGGCCATTTCGATCTCGATCCAGCCCGACCCCGTGGCGATGCGCGCGCCGGCTTCGCGCAGCTTTTCAAGCGTAGCGTCGAGCGTCTCGGGCGCCACCTTGCTGAGCCGCACGCGGCCACCCGCCGCCGCCGCCGCCGCGAGGTAGGTGCCGGTCTCGATGCGGTCGGGCATCACCGCGTGGGCGGTGCCGCCGAGCGTGCCCACGCCTTCGATGCGGATGACCGGCGTGCCGGCGCCTTCGATCCTCGCGCCCATCGCCGAGAGGCATTTCGCGAGGTCGACGACCTCGGGCTCGCGCGCGGCGTTCTCGATGAGCGTCGTGCCTTCGGCCAAGGTCGCCGCCATCATCAGGTTCTCGGTCCCGGTCACCGTGACGAGATCCATGACGATGCGCGCGCCGCGCAGGCCGCGGTCCCCGTTGCGCGCCTCGGCGTGCATGTAGCCGTGCTCGATGCTGATGACGGCGCCCATGGCCTGCAGGCCCTTCACGTGCTGGTCGACCGGACGCAGGCCGATCGCGCAGCCGCCGGGCAGCGACACCTTGGCGCGGCCGCAACGCGCGAGCAGCGGGCCAAGGACGAGCACCGAGGCGCGCATCGTCTTCACCAGGTCGTACGGGGCGGTGGGATCGGCAATTTTCGCCGCGCTAAGCTGCATCGAATCGCCGCTGCGCTCGACCGCCACCCCCATCCTCCCCATGAGCTTCGCCATGGTGGAGACGTCCATGAGCCGCGGCATGTTGGAGAGCGCGAGCGGCTTCGACGTCAGCAGCGCCGCGCACATGATCGGCAGCGCCGCGTTCTTCGCGCCCGACACCGTCACCTCGCCCTCGAGCGGCCCGCCGCCGCTGATCCTGAGCTTATCCACCGGCTTTCCACTCCCCGGGCGTGAGCGTACGCATCGACAGCGCGTGGATCTCCTCGCGCATGCGCTCCCCGAGCGCCGCATAGACGAGCTGGTGGCGCTGCACGCGGCTCCTGCCCGCGAACGCCTCCGAGACGACGAGCGCCTGGAAGTGCTGCCCGTCGCCGATCACCTCCACGTGCTCGCAGGCCAATCCGCCCTCGATACCCCGCTTCACGCTTTCCGGAGTCACCATCTCAGTGCCTCAGCTTGTAGCCCGACCTCAGGAGCGCCAGACAGGCGAAAGATACGGCAACCAGGCTCGCGCTGACCACCGCCAGGCTCCTCGCCGGCGCCGCGTCGGAAAGACCGAAGAAACCATAGCGAAATCCGTCGATCATGTAGAAGAAGGGGTTGGCGTGCGACAGATTGAGCCAGAATTCGGGCAGCGAATGGATCGAGTAGAACACCCCCGAGAGGAACGTGAGCGGCATGATGACGAAGTTCTGGAACGCCGCCATCTGGTCGATCTTCTCCGACAGGATGCCCGCGAGCAGGCCGAGCGCCCCGAGCAGGCCCGCGCCGAGCAGCGCGAAGGCGAGCGCCCACAGCGGGGCGTGCAGACGCAGGTCGACGAACCACACCGTCGCCGCGAGCACCCCGAGCCCGACGGTCAGCCCGCGCACGATCGAGGCGAGCACGTACGCGGCGAAGAACTCGAAGTAGGAAATCGGCGCGAGCAGGACGAATACGATGTTGCCGGTGATCTTGGACTGCACCAGGCTGGAGGAGCTGTTCGCGAACGCGTTCTGCAGCACGCTCATCATCACCAGCCCCGGAACCAGGAAATCGGCGTACGGGACGCTGTCGTAGACGCGCACGCGGCCTTGCAGGGCATAGGCGAACACGAGGAGATAGAGCGCCGCCGTGAGAACGGGCGCGGCCACGGTCTGCACGGCGACCTTCCAGAAGCGCAGGAGCTCCTTGTGGAGGAGCGTCTGAAAGCCCCTCATTTTCCAGTGAGCCGCAAAAATACATCCTCCAGGTCGGGCGGCTGCAGCTCCATCTCGATGATCCTGGCGCCCGCCTGGCGCAAGCGCGCAAGCCCGTCCTCCAGCTCGCCGTAGTGCGCGAGGCGCAGCACGAAAAGACCCCGCTCGCCCGACACCACGCGGCCGGGAAACGGCTGCGGCAGCGCGTCGCGATCGAGCCTCAGGCGCAGCTCCAGGCCCGAGAACGACTCGAGCAAGTTGCGCGTCGAATCGAGCGCGGCCACGCGGCCGGCGTTGAGCATCGCGATGCGGTTGCAGTGCGTCTCGGCCTCCTCCAGGTAGTGGGTGGTGAGCACGATAGTGTGCCCGTCGCGGTTGAGGCGGCGCACGAACTGCCACAGGCCCTGGCGCAGCTCGACGTCGACGCCCGCGGTCGGCTCGTCGAGCATGATGACCGGCGGCTTGTGTACCAGCGCCTGCGCCACCAGGACGCGCCGCTTCATGCCGCCCGAGAGCGCGCGCATGTTGACGTCCGCCTTCGCGGCGAGATCGAGATGCTGCATCACTTCGTCGATCCAGTCGTCGTTGCGGCGGATGCCGAAGTAGCCCGCTTGCAGCCGCAGCGTCTCGCGCACCGTGAAGAACGGGTCGAACACCAGCTCCTGCGGCACCACGCCGAGCATGCGGCGGGCGCGGCGGTAGTCTTTCGCGACGTCGGCGCCCATGATGCGCGCCGACCCGGCGTCGGCGCGGGCGAGACCGGCGATCACGTTGATGAGCGTGGTCTTGCCGGCGCCGTTGGGGCCGAGCAGGCCGAAGAATTCGCCCTCCTCGACCGCGAGGCTCACGCCCGCGAGCGCCCGCAGGGCGCCGTAGCGCTTTTCCAGGTTCCTGACCTCGATCGCGTTCAGCGGGACGCTGCGGGAATCAGTTCGTCGACGCCATACAGGCGCGCGATGGTGCGCACCGATTCGGGAATGTTGGCGAACGCGAGCTCGCGTCCGGCGCGGCGCGCCTCGCGCAGCCAGGCGACGATGGCGGCGAGCAGCGACGAATCCATCTCGGTCACCTCGCCGAGATCCACGGTGCGCACGCCCTCTTCGAGGTGGCGCCGGCCCTCCTCGAGGACCGCGGCCACGTTGGCGAGGGTGACCGGACCGCTGACGACGATGCGACCGCTCTCCCGGCGGATCACTTCTTCTCCGCGGGCGGCGGCGCCGGCTCGAGCGAGCGGTTCTTCGCCTGCAGGTTCCTGATCAGGCCTTCGATGCCCACGTCCCGCACGGTGGAATTGAACTCGGTGCGATAGTTGGCGACCAGGCTCACGCCGCCCACCATCACGTCGTAGACCTTCCAGCCCGCGGCGGTCTTCTCCATGCTGTAGTCGATCGGCACCGGCTGCGCGCCGGACTGGATCACCCGCACGTTGACGGTCACGTCGGTGTCGGTGGGGCGCGCGCGCAGCGGCCGGAAATCGAAGCGCTGCTCGCTGTAGGCGGCGAGCGCGCTCGCGTAGGTGCGCACGAGCAGCGTCCTGAACTCCTCGACCAAGCGCTTCTTCTGCTCCGGGGTGGCCTTGTTCCAGTTCTGCCCCATGGCGAGCGCCGTCATCGAGCTGAAGTTGAAGTGCGGCAGGACCTTGCCCTCAATGACCTGGATCAGCTTGGCGCGGCTGCCGGAGCGGATCTCCTTGTCCTTGGTGATGAGGTCCACCACCTCGGTGGTGACGTTCTTCACCAGCACGTCGGGCGGCACCTCCTGCGCTTGCGCGCTCGGCAGGAACCCTGCCAGGAGGCCGCCGAGAATGACGCCAAGGATTGTTTTCATGAGGTAATAACGCTCCAGCGGCCCGGAAGTTTACTGCGCCTTGGGCTCCTTGGCGGGTTCGGCGGCGGGTTCCGTTGCGGGTCCCTTGCGGGGCTCTTTCGCCGGCGCCTCGGGCTCCTCGTCGCGGCTGCGCGGCTCGCGCGGCGGGTTGCCGTCGTAGATCTGGCTGCGGCGCCGCTGGAAGTAGGCGTCGCGCTGGAAGACGTACTTGTCCAATGCCGCCTGCTCGAGAATCTTGCCCGCATCGAGCAGGTCGGCGCGCCGGTTCACCAGGCGCAGACCGTACGCGGAATTGCGCAGCGCGATCGGCCGGAAATAGGTCACCGGGTCGCCGGCGAAGACGTCGACCCCCCAGCCCACGGTGTCGCGCAGCGTGCTCGAGCTGAGGATCGGGAGGACGATGTAGGGACCGTCGCCCACGCCCCAGCGCCCGAGCGTCTGGCCGAAATCCTCGTCGCGCTTTTCGATGCCCATGTCGGAGGCCACGTCGTGCAGGCCGAACAGGCCGAACGTGCTGTTGAACACGAAGCGCATTCCGTCCTCGAAACCGTCGAAGAACTTGCCCTGCAGCACGTCGTTGACCCCGATCCACAGGTCGCCGAGGTTGGCGAAGAAATTGCGGATGCGGCTGCGGATCTGTTCGTGCAGGACGTTGCGGTAGGCGGTAGCCACCGGCACTCCCACCCACTCGTCCGCCACCTCGTTGAAGCGGTAGATCGCGCGGTTCATGGGCTCCAGCGGGTCGCGCGGGTCGCGGTCCGCGGTGGTGGCGCAGCCCCCGGCGAGCGCGAGCACGAGGCACAGCATGCCCAAAGGCCGGTTCAGCACGTGCGGCAACGTCACTTCTTCTCTTCCTTGCCCTCGGCAGCCTTGTTGAAGAGGAACTGGCTGATCAGGTTCTCGAGCACCACCGCCGACTGGGTCAGGCGCACGCGGTCGCCGTTCTTGAGCATCACGCCGTCGCCGCCCGCCTCCAGGCCGATGTACTGCTCGCCGAGGATGCCCGAGGTGAGGATCTTGGCGGTGCTGTCGCGCGG
>Ga0207428_10000288_pt1 | contig 67876 bp, 65 predicted proteins | sample RhiMethybrSRZTD1_FD_187600 | JGI IMG/M metagenome (GOLD analysis project Ga0207428, IMG submission 187600) | Populus rhizosphere microbial communities from Tennessee, USA - Rhizosphere MetaG P. TD hybrid SRZTD1 (SPAdes) (version 3) | ecosystem: Host-associated > Plants > Roots > Rhizosphere >... | reverse complement strand
GTGCGGCAAGGAAAAGAATCCCGAGGAGCTCGTCGTGTCCCCGCAGGGCGGGATTCGCAGCGCCGTCGTCTGGATCGAGAAGCCCCCCGCGGCGGCGGCCGCGGAGGCCCTGCCCTCCACCGCCGCTGTGGACCAGAGGGAATGCACGTTCCTGCCCCGCGTGGTGATCGTTCCGACTGGCGGAAAGATCGATTTCCTGAACAGCGATCGCCTGCTGCACAATTTGCACGCCACGCCGAACGCCAACCCCCCGTTCAACCGCACGCAGCCGAAGGGACGCACGATCACGATCTCGTTCTCGCACCCCGAGATCATCCGCGTCACGTGTGACCTGCACTCGTGGATGCGCGGATGGGTCGTGGTGGCCGACCATCCCTTCTACGCGCTCACCGACGGCGCGGGGGCCTTCGAGCTTCGCGGGCTGCCGGCCGGGCGCTACACCTTGAAGGTGTGGCAGGAGCGGCTCGGCACGACTTCCAAGGACGTGGTCGTGGGCGATCAGGAGCCCACCGCGGTCACCCTGGAGATGGCCGCCCGCTAGGCGCGCGGCCGCGTGACCATGCGCCGAGCGTCGACCGCGGAGCGAATGGCGCCGCCCGTGATCGCGATGCTCGCTTCGCCGCTCGGCGCGCTCGTCCGCGCCGTGGCCCGCATCCGGGCCTCGGTGCACGTCAAGCTGCTGGCCGGCTTCCTTCTCATCACGGGCCTGTTCATCGCGATGACCGCCGTGGGCCTGCTGCTGGTCAGGGAGACCGCGCGCCAGACCGATTTGCTCGACCAGGCTCACGAGCGCGTCAGCTGGTCCCGCCAGATCGAGCACGCGCTCGCGATGCAGATGCACTTCACCTCGATGGCGCTGCTGGCCCAGAACGACGGCTCGGTCAGCCTCATCCTGCGCGAGAACAACCGCTTCAACGACACGCTCGCGCGCCTCGAGACGGCCGCCCCGCCCGAGGAGCGCGCGCTCATCCAGTCCATTCGCGGCGCGCAGGAGGACGCGATGGCCACGGTCGCCGACATCGCGAACGCGCTGCGCGACGGCCGGCTGGCCGACGCGACGACGGCGCTCCACACCCGGCTGGAGCCGACCTATCAGAAGATCGAGGCGCTGGTCGGCTCGCTGGTGGCCGCCGAGGAGGCCCGCATGGCGAGCCTCCGGTCGAGCATCTCGGCCGCCCGCACCCGATCGCTCAGGCTGATGGCCGGCTTCGCGGTCGCGGCGGTCGTCGTCGCACTGGCGGGCGGGTTCGTGATCTCGTGGTCGTTCATCCTGCCGGTGCGGGAGGCGCACCTCTTCCTGAGCGACGTGGCCGAAGGCCGGTTCGGCGGCACGATCGTCGTGCCCAACCGCGACGAGTTCGGCGCGCTCGCCGAGCGGATGAACTGGATGAGCCGCGAGCTGCACCGGCTCGACGAGGAGCAGCGCGTGGCGGCCGAGACGCTCCGCGGCCTCAACGAGCGGCTGGGGCTCGCCAGCCGGGCGAAGTCGGAGTTCCTCGCCAACATGAGCCACGAGCTCCGGACGCCGCTCAACGCGATCCTCGGCTTCACCGAGATCATGCTCGACGAGCTCTACGGCGAGGTGCCGGCCGGCCTGCGCGAGCCGCTCGTCGACATCCAGACCAACGGACGCCACCTGCTGCGGCTGATCAACGACGTGCTGGATCTGTCCAAGATCGAGGCCGGCCGCCTCGAGCTGGGGGTCGGCGAGTACTCGGTCCAGGAGATCGTCGACGTCGTGCAGTCCTCGCTCAAGTCGCTGGCGTTCGAAAAGGGCCTGGCGTTCAGCGTGAACGTGCCGCCGGAGATCCCGCCGGCCTCGGGCGACGGCCGGCGGCTCACGCAGTGTCTCTTGAATCTCGCCGGCAACGCGCTCAAGTTCACGCGGCAGGGTCGCGTCGACATCGACGTGGAGCTGGACGACGGCTGGCTCACGTACCGCGTGACCGACACCGGGATCGGCATCCCCGCCGAGGAGGTCGAGAACATCTTCGCGGAGTTCCGTCAGGTCGACACGACGATCACCAAGGAGTACGGCGGCACCGGGCTCGGCCTCAGCATCACCAAGCGGCTCGTCGAGATGCACGGCGGCCGCATCGGCGTGCAGAGCGAGCTGGGCAAAGGGTCGACGTTCTTCTTCACGGTACCGCTGCGCGCCGACGGAGGGGTCGCATGAAAGACCGCACCGTGCTCCACATCGAGGACAACGAGTACAATCGCAAGATCGTGAGGCAGCTCTTGAGCCGGACGTCCTTCCGCTTGCTGGAGGCCGTCGACGGCGAGGAGGGGCTCAAGGTGGCGCAGCGCGAGCTCCCGGACCTCATCCTGATGGACGTCCAGCTGCCCAAGCTGTCGGGGCTCGACGCGACCCGTCTGCTGCGGGCCGACCCGCGCACGGCGAACATCCCCCTCGTGGTGGTGACGTCGTTCGCGCTGAGCGGCGACGATCGCCGCGCGATGGACGCGGGCGCCTCGGCGTATCTGGCCAAGCCGTACAGCCCGCGCGATCTCATGGCGCTGATCAACCGGTTCCTTCCGGAGAACTGAGCGGCGGCGGGCATCGCGTCGAGAGGAGAAAAAGTCATGGACCATCGAAGCATGTTGGCCATCATCGCCGTCGCGGGTCTGGCGCTCGGCGCGGACGCGCCGGGCGCGGCCGCGCAGGGTCAGGCCGAGCAATTCACGCCGGAATACCGCGAGATCCGCCGCTCGTACGACGAAAAGCACACGCCCAAGATCGAGGCGCCCGACACGGTCAAGCGCGGCCAGTGGTTCGACGTCACCGTGACGATCGGCGCCGGCGGCGTGCATCCGTCGCTGGCCGAGCACTTCGTGCGCTACATCGCGCTCTACAAGGACAGCGCCGAGATCGCGCGCGTCTACCTGCACCCGGTCTTCTCGTACCCCAAGATCGTCTTCACGATCGCGCTCGACGAGGGCGGCAACCTGCGCGCGGTCGCCGAGCCCACCCATTCGGCGGGCTGGGAGAGCTCGAAGAAGATCGTCGTCACGCGCTAGGAGACTCGGTGAGGACTCCGCCGCGCGTCCTGATCGCCGACGACAACGCCGCCAACGTGCGGATCATGCGCACCCGTCTGGCCGCCGACGGCTACGAGGTCGTCACCGCCGTCGACGGCGAGCAGGCCCTGGCGGTCGCGCACGAGGCCGAGCCCGACCTGATCCTGCTCGACATCATGATGCCGAAGGTCGACGGGATCGAGGTCTGCCGCCGGCTCAAGGCGCGGCACCCCCCGTCGTTCGTCCCGATCATCCTCGTGACCGCGATGACCGACGCGAAGGACATCGTGGCCGGGCTCGAGGCGGGGGCGGACGAGTATCTGACCAAGCCGGTCGACCACGCCGCGCTCGCCGCGCGGGTGCGCTCGATGCTTCGCATCAAGGCCCTGCACGACACCGTGGCCGAGCAGGCCGACGAGATCGCACGCTGGAACGCGACCCTCGAGAAGCGCGTCGCCGAGCAGGTGGCCGAGCTCGAGCGCGTGGGGCGCCTCAAGCGATTCTTCTCGCCGCAGCTGGCCGACGCGATCCTCGCCGGCGGTGCTGCGGATCCGCTCCGGCCGCATCGGCGCGAGATCACCGTGGTCTTCCTCGATCTGCGCGGCTTCACCGCATTCGCGGAGACGTCCGAGCCCGAAGAAGTCTCGGAAGTGCTCGAGGCGTATCACGCGGAGGTCGGACATCTGATCCTGGCGCATGAGGGCACGCTCGAGCGGTTTACCGGCGACGGCATGATGGTATTCTTCAACGACCCCGTGCCGGTCGCCAATCCGGAGGAGCGCGCGCTGCGCATGGCCGACGCGATGCGCGAGAGGGTCCGCGTGCTCGGCGCCGAGTGGCGCCGGCGCGGCTGGGACCTCGACCTCGGCATGGGCATCGCGAAAGGCTATGCGACGATCGGCGCGATCGGATTCGAAGGCCGCCGCGACTACGCGGCGATCGGCAGCGTGACCAACCTGGCGTTCCGGCTGTGCGCCGAGGCGTCGCCGGGGCAGATCTTGATCAGTCAGCGGATCTACGCGGCCGTGCCCGACCTCGTCGACGCGAAGGAAGTCGGCCCCCTCCAGCTCAAGGGCTTCCAACGGCCCGTCGTCGCCTACGAAGTCGTCCAGCTGAAGCACGTCGACGCTTGACGCGCGCTCGGGATCCCGGACGCTTCGCCTTTTGGATGCGGGCGCTGGGGCGCCACGATCTTCCCGGCCGGATCGAGTGCGCCGGGCGAGCGCTCCGCCATCGCGCGACCGCGAAGCACGACTTCTGGGCGGCCACCGGCATCTACGAGGACGACGCGGGCGGCTGGGCCGTCCTCAAGGCCTACCGGACCGCGCGCTTCGCCGGCGCGCCGCTCAGCTGGCTCGGCCGCTGGCAGTGCGGGCGTGAGGTCTCGTTCTACCAGCATCTGGCCGGGCTCCCGTGCGTGCCGGCGCTGCTCGGGCGCGTGAGCGACACCGCGTATCTCCGCGCGTTCGTCCCCGGCCGCCCGCTCGCCGATGGGCCGCCGCTGCCCACCGAATTCTGGGCGCGGCTCGACGGCGCGATGCGCGCGGTGCACGGCCGCGGCGTGGCCTACGTCGACTCGAACAAGCCGGAGAACGTGCTGGTCGGCGAGGACGGCCGGCCCTACCTGATCGACTTCCAGATCGCGTGGCGGTGCGGGCTAGGAACTGATCACACGCTCGGGCGCTGGTGGCTGGCGCGTCTGCAGCGCGAGGATCTCTACCACGTGCTCAAGCACAAGCGGCGCTTCGCGCACGAGTCGATGACGCCGGCCGAGCTCGAGAGCGTGCGCCGGCGGAGCCTGCTGATCCGCTTCCACCGCGCGATCAACCGCCCCTACCGGATGCTGCGGCGCCCGCTGCTACGCTGGCTCAGGCGGACCGGACGCGTGCTGCCGTCCGGCAGCAACTGAGCTGACGCCTCTCATCAGAGCGCCGGCGCCAGGCCGAACTCGGCGACCTTCTCGACGACGGTGTGATGGCTGACTTTCAGAACGCGGGCGGCCTCGGCCTGATTCCAGCACACGGCCTCCAGCACTTCCCTGAGCGCTTTCCGCTCAGCGTCGCGCACCGCGCGGCGCGCCACCTCGCGCAGGCTTGGCACGGACGACGGCGTGCGGCGGCTCCCGTCGCCCGCGGGCAGCGCGTCGACGTCGAGCGCGACGAGGCGCCGGATCACGTTCTCCAGCTCGCGCACGTTGCCCGGCCACGCGTGCTGCTCGAGCCGCGCCATCGCCGCCGGTGAAATCGACCGCCGGCGCCCGTAGTGCGCGTTGTACTTCGCGAGGAGCGTGAGGGCCAGCGCCGGGACGTCCTCGGGCCGCTCGCGGAGCGGCGGCACCCAGATCTCGACGGCGCTGAGCCGGAGGAACAGATCCGCGCGGAGCTCGCCGATCGCGATCGCCTCTTCGAGGTCGCGGCTGGCCGAGGCGATCAGACGCGCGGGGGCGTCGCTCCATCGGCCACGGGGCCCGCCATCCGCGTCGGCGAGCGCGCGCACGAGCTTGGCCTGGACCGCGTGCGGCAGCTCCGCGATTTCATCGAGATAGAGCGAGCCGCCGGCGGCCTCTTCGAACTGTCCCGGCCGGCCGCACGGCGCGCCGGGGCCCGCGCTCCACTCCGGACCGAACAGCTCGGAGCCGAGCAGCCCCGCGGGGATCGCGGCGCAGTAGACCTTGACGAAGGGCTTCGCGCGGCGCGCCGATGCGGTGTGGATGGCGCGGGCGACGAAGTCCTTGCCGACGCCGCACTCGCCCCGGATCAGAACCGGGGCGTCGGTGTCCGCGATCTCGTCGATCAGCGCTGCGATCGCGCGCATGTGTCGGCTCTCGCCGAGAACCGGGGTGGTGCTCACGGGTTCCTCCATGAGGCGGCTTGCAGTCTATCGGGCTACGGCATCGCTGGTTCAGTGCAGGCTGCTCCACATATACGCGATCGGCGGAGTCAGCCCGATTAGGGATTTGCCTGATTGGCCGCGCGGAAATCCCCGGACGGCGCCGCGACGGCGTCAGTCGTCCGTGGACGCTCGTCTGGCGGACAGCGTGAACGCGACGGCGACGAGGGCGACGGCCGCCGCCGCGGCGGCGATCGCGGCCGCCCACGGCAGACGAACGGAGGCGCTCGCGACGCTCGCCGCGGCGCTCGCGGAGAGGCCGCCGGCGCCGGCGAGCGCGCCGAAGACGGCCCACGAGCGGAGCTGCGCTGCCACGACGCCGGGGCCGACCGCGGCCTGGTGCGCGCGCCGGCCGAACTCTGCGGCCTCCAGAAGGAGCGCCAGCATGACGCCGAACAACACCGCGGCGCCCAGACGCGGCGCCCCGCCGGCCAGGCGGAGTGCCAGCGCGTACTCGCCGAGCGCCAAGACCATCCCGCCCACGAGCACCGGCGTCGCGACGAGGATGCCGAGCGCGCAGAGCGCCAGCGCCGCGGCGCCGAGCATCGCGACGCCGGCCGAGGGTGCGACCAGGAGCGGCGCGCTGACGAGCAGCAACGCGAGGACGGCCGCTAGGCGCCGCATCGTCAGCGCGCCGCCTCGCGCCGTCGCGAGCGTGACAAGCCGCCGAGCGCGGCGCCGAGCGGCTCAGCCGGATCCCAGTCGACGATCGTGATGCCCAGCCGATGGAGCGCGTCGGCGCGCGTCCGGCGATCGAGCGCCCAGAGCCGGCACGCCGCCTCGGCAACGGCCGACGCGCGCATCGCGCGTCGCACCAGCGCGATCGGCGACGGGCTCAGCACCAGGAGATCGAAGCCCCGCGACGCCAGGTCCACCAGCGCCTTCTCGAACCGCGGATCGAGGAGCGGGCTGATCGCGATGATGAGCGCCTGCGGCGGCAGGACGCGCCGCGGGACCAGCGCGACTTCCTGCGTGACGTAGCTGAACATCACGTCGGCGCGCAGCAGCGCCTCGAGGATCCGCTCGTGGTGCGCGCGGCCGGAGTTCGGCCGCACCCAGCGGAACGGCCCGCAGTATTCGACGAGACCGACGCGGTCCTTGCGCGCCAGATACGCCGTCGCGAGCGCCGCGGCCGCGCGGATCGAGGCGTCGAGCGTCGTGTCGGGCGGCGCGCCGGCCTCGGACAAGGTGTCGAGCATCAGCACGACGTCGGCGTTGCGCTCCTGGTGATGCTGGGTCACGAAGAGCCGACGGAATCGCAGCGAGGCGCGCCAGTTCACGTGGCGGATGCGGTCGCCCGGCACGAACTCTCGGATGTCGCCGGGCTCGATCCCCTCACCCAGGCTCGGCGCCACGTAGTTGCCCACGAACGCCTGCATCCGGCGCGGGCCGGGCAGCCGGCGAAGCGGCAGCGGCCTGGGATAGATCCGGAGCTGACACGGCACCGCGATCGATGTCTCGCTTGCCTCGAGCCCGGCGCGGTCCCACAGCCGCGCGCGGATCGCGCCGAGGCTCACGCGGCCGCGGCGCACACCCTCGACCTCGTAGCGCCACTCGACCTCCTGGCCGCGCGCCAGGCTGAAGAGGCCGCGGTTCGAGCCGTTCACGAGCCGCAAGGTGGGGGGCAGCGACTCGAACAGCTCGAGCAGCGGGACGGACCGCTCGGCTTTCACGGCCAGCGTCATCGTCACGCGCTCGCCCTCGAAGACGCGCGCCGCCGAGACGGTGCGGGTCACCGTGAAGTCGCGGGACGAGCCGGTGCGCCCCAAGCGCAAGAGTCCCAGCAGGAGCGGGATCACCGCCACCACGAGCTCGGCGCGGCCCGATAGCACGCCGAGCACCAGCCCCCAGGCGGCGACCGTCACGACGGCGAGCGCCAGCGGCGTGAGCCGCGCGGTCATCGCGGCTCGTCGGTCTTCGGCGCCGGCACCTGGGTCAGCAGATCGTCGACGACCTGTGCGGCGGACAGCTTCGTCACCCACAGCTCGGGCTGCAAGATCAGCCGATGCGCGAGGGCCGGAGCGGCCATCGCCTTGACGTCGTCGGGCGTGACGAAATCCCGGCCGCGCAGCACGGCGGAGGCCCGCGCGAGCTTGAGCAGCGCCAGGGCGCCGCGCGGCGACGCGCCGAGCGCGATGCGGTGATCGCCGCGCGTCGCCTGCGCGAGGTCGACGACGTACTGGGCCACGACGTCGGCCACGAAGACGTCCTCGAGCGCCTGCTGCATGGCGACGACCTCCTCGCGGGAGACCACGGGGTCGAGCGCGACTTCGTCCTGGCGCCGCTCGCGGCGTCGCTCGAGGATCTGCCGCTCCTCCTCGGCGGTCGGGTAGCCGACCGCGACGCGGATCATGAAGCGGTCGAGCTGCGCCTCGGGAAGCGGATAGGTGCCCTCGAGCTCGATCGGGTTCTGCGTCGCGACGACCAGGAACGGCGGCTCGAGTCGGAAGGATTCCCCTTCCACGGTGACCTGGGCCTCCTGCATCGCTTCGAGCAAGGCGGCCTGGGTCTTCGGCGTCGCGCGATTGATCTCGTCGGCGAGCAGCAGATGCGTGAAGACCGGCCCCGGCCTGAACTCGAAGCGCGCTTCGCGCTGGTCGAAGATGAAGCTTCCGGTCACGTCGGCGGGCAGCAGATCGGGGGTGCACTGCAGCCGCTTGAAGGACAGGCCGAGCGTCTGCGCGAACAGGCGCGCGATCAACGTCTTCGCGAGCCCGGGGTAGTCCTCGATCAGGATGTGGCCGTTCGCGAGGATCCCGGCGAGGATCCGCTCGAGCACGTCGCGCTTGCCGACGATCACGCGCGCGAGCGCGTCGAGGATCTGGCGGCTCCGCTCGGTCACGCCGTCGAGCTTCATCGACGACGCTCCAGTGCTCCGATCAGGCGCGTCAGCTCGGCGATCGACGGGCCGCGGCCGAACGAGCGCCCCCGCGGCTTCTCGAGCGCATCGGCCGGAACGCCGGTCGACTGCGCGAGCGCGACGAGCCGCGGCCAGAGCAGGTGCTCGAAATAGGACTGGCTCCGCGCGCTCGACCGGATCTCGTCGTGAAACCGCGCGAATCGCGGATCCGGCGCGCGCCGCTCGAGCGGGTGCTCGTCGGCGCCGCCCCACGGCGCCCGGCGCTCGATGGCCGCACGCACGATGGTCCGCGCGGGCGAGACCGCCAGGAACAGCAGGAGCGCCGCCAGGAGCCGGATCGCGGTCTCGCGATACGCCGGGGCGACGAAGTACTCGGTCAGCAAGACCGCGACACCCAGCGCGACGGCGACCAGGAGCACGGCGACGACGCCGGCGGACCGGCCCGTCTCAGGCGAGGCCAACGGGCGCCTCCTCTCGCTCGAGCGTGGCGCGGATCTCTTCCAGGCAGGCGCGGGCATCATCGCGCTCGTTTGACCCGAGCGGGTGGCGGCTGAAGCGCGCCAGCTCGAACAGGCGGGTCAGACGATCGACCGCCGGGCGCGGAATCTCCAGACGCCGCAGCGTCTCTCGCATGAACTCGTCCGGCGTCTGCCACGGCGCCCGCGGCACACGGGCGCGCGCCGCGACCCGCTCGAATCGCCGGTAGCACCGGATGATCGCCGAGCGCGCATCGGGCGCGCTCGCGAGATCGTCCAGACCATCCTGGACCGCTGCGCCGAGCGGCTCCGCCGCCGCGGCGCTCTCGCGGCGCTCCCACCAGCGCGCGATGCGCTCGGCGAACAGCAGCAGCAGCGCCATCGCGAGCGTCGCGAGACCGGCGAGCAGCGCCATGAGCCCGACGAGCCAGCCGAGCCAGGGCAGCGAGACGACCGGCGTCTCGGCTCCGGCCAGTGGATCGGTGGCAACGCCGATCATGCGGCTCCAGGCCAGGAGCGACGTCTCGACGTACTGCCAGCCGAGCGAGAACACGATGAGGGTCGCGATGAGCGGCAGGAGCGGCAGCACGCGCAAGAGGGCTCTCAGCCACCACGGAAGCTTCGGTCGCTCCTCTTCGCGCGGCGGCTCCTCCTCGCGCCGGCGGTCGCGGAAGAGCGCCATGGTCAGAACGATGGCGACCGCGAGCGTGAAGGCCACACCGCTCGCGAGCAAGAGCGACTCGGGCACGTCGACGTGGAGCCTGAACGTGGGCAGATCATCCGGCGCGCGCGACCCGGCAAGCAGGGCGGTCAGCGCGAGGAACAAGCCGGCGCCGGCGACGATGGCCGAGCCCGGGAAGCCGTGGAATCTCATCGGCGGTGGGCCGGAGGGTACTCCGGCGGCCCCGCCGTTCGCAAATGGCTTCAGCTCGACGCGATCCTGTATCCTGTCGGGGCAGGCGCTGATCAGGATAGGAGGCCACACCGTGACCGACGTGCCCCGTATCACCGGCGTGCTCTCGCCCGTCGTGACGCCGTTCACCGCAGACCTGACGCCCGATCTCGAGCGCTTCGTGCGCCAATGCCGCTGGCTCCTGTCGCAAAACGTCGGGCTGGCGGTCTTCGGCACGAACTCGGAGGCGAACTCGCTCTCGGTGGAGGAGAAGATCGAGCTGCTCGACCGGCTGGTGGCGGCGGGGCTCGATCCGGCGCGGATGATGCCGGGCACGGGCTGCTGTGCGTTGACCGACTCGATCCGGCTCACCGCGCATGCGATGAAGGTCGGCTGCGGCGGTGTCTTGATGCTGCCGCCCTTCTATTACAAGGGCGTCAGCGACGACGGGCTCTTCCGAAGCTTCGCCGAGGTGATCGAGCGCGTGGGCGAGGCGCGGCTGCGCGTGTACGTCTACCACATCCCGCCGGTCTCGCAGGTGCCGATCACGTTGAAGCTGGTCGAGCGCCTGCTGGCCGCCTACCCGGCGCAGGTCGCCGGCATGAAGGACAGCGGCGGGGACTGGATCAACACGAAGGCGTTTCTCGACGCGTTCGCCAGCTCCGGCTTCGACGTGTTCGCGGGCTCGGAGACCTTCCTGCTCCAGAACATGCGCAACGGCGGCGCCGGCTGTATCAGCGCCACGGCCAACGTCCACCCTGGACCGATCGCGCGCTTGTTCGACACGTGGCGCGCCGCCGACGCCGACGCCCAGCAGGCGCGGCTCGACGTGATCCGCGGCGTGTTCCAGAGGTATCCGATGATCCCCGCGCTCAAATCCGCGATCGCCCACCACGGAAAGGACGCCGGCTGGTCGACGGTTCGGCCGCCGCTGGTCGCGCTGACGAACGCTCAGGCAGGCGCGCTCATCGCGGACCTCGACCGCGAGCGCTTCACGATGCCGGGGCTGGCCGCGCGCTAACCGCGACGCCGCGCGAAGCCACCGCACCCCGCGGACGTTTCGCCCCAGGTCCGCGCCTACACGCGAAGACGGGCCGCTCAAAAGGGTCGAGATGCGAGGCGCCGACGAGCGACGACTGAGGCGTATGCCTCATACGCCGCAGGGAGGAGCAAGGAGGCAACGAAGCAGATCGGCCCTTTTCAGCGGCCCGCCGCGCTAGCGTTCTCTTCCACCACCCGTGAGGCGGCGCACGACGCCGAGCGCGAACAGGCCGACTCCGACTACCAGCAGGACACCGTAGTCCGGCACCTCGAACACGCGCACGAGCACGATGCAGAAGCCGGCGAAGGCGATGAGCGCCCCCGCCATCATCAGGCCGAGACCCGGTTTCGGACCCACGATCAGATGACCGCTTCGCGCCGCAGCCGCTCGATCTCGTCGGCGCCCAGGCCCGCCTCTCTCAGCACCTCGTCCGTGTGCTCGCCGAGGGTCGGCGGCTCGCGGTCGAGCCCGGGGCTGCCGTGCTCGAGCCGGAACCCCGAACCGACGAGGCGCATCGGCCCGTAGCGCGAGTCGATCGTCTGCAGCACGTCGCGGTGGCCGAGCTGCGGATGCTCCACGATGTCCTCGATCTTCCAGATGGAGCCGCACGGCACGTCGGCGGCTGTGAGACGCTCCTCCCAGCTCTTGGGATCGTCGGCCGCGAGCGCCTCCTCGATGATCTGGCGCAGCGCCGGCTCGTTGGCGGTGCGCGCGGCCCAGTCCTTGAATCGCGGATCGGCGAGCGCGTCGACGCGGCCCAGCGTCTTCATCAGGCTCGCGAACTGCTTCTCGGTGAGCACCGCCAGCACGATGTAGCCGCCGCGCGCGCGGAACCGGCTCGCGGTGGGCTTGCGGCTCACCGAGCCGTTGCCGAGCTGGCGCGCCTTGATGCCGGCCACGGTGTACTCCGACACCGTGCCCGGGATGAAGGCCAGCGCCGCGTCGAGCATCGCGACGTCGACCATCTGGCCGCGGCCGGTGTGCGTCCGCTGGAAGAGCGCGCTCGCGACCGCCAGCGCCGCCGTCATGCCGCCGATCGTGTCGCAGATCGCGAAGCCGGCGCGGGTCGGGCCGTGCTCGGGCTCGCCGGTGATCGACATGATCCCCGACATCGCCTGGAGCTTTCCGTCGAAGGCCGCGGTCGTCCGCTCTGGCCCGGTCTGGCCGAAGCCGGAGACCGCGCAGTAGATCAGACGCGGGTTGATCGCCGAGAGCGCTTCATAGCCGAGGCCAAGGCGATCCATCACGCCGCCGCGAAAGTTCTCCCACACGACGTCGGCGCGGACCGCGAGCTTCTTGACGATGTCGATTGCTTCGGGACGGCGCAAGTCGAGCGTGATGCTGCGCTTGTTGCCGTTGACCGCCAGGAAGGACGGCGCCATCTTCCGTTCCGCCCACATCCGGTCCGCCAGCTGACCGCGCGTATCGTCGCCCTCGCGCGACTCGATCTTCACGACGTCGGCGCCGAGGAGCGCCAGCTGATAGGTCCCGTAGGGCCCGGCCAGATACCGGGTGAAGTCGAGAATCCGGACGCCGGCAAATGGCTTGCTCACGACGCCTCGCGCTTGGTCCGGGCGATCGACTTCACCTCGTCGAACTCACGCTTGCGCTCGGCGAGCTTCTCGGGCGTGAGCTTCGTCAGGTCGAGGTAGTCGCGCTTCCACGCGCCGTCCTCGCTCCACCGGAGCGGCGACTGGACCGTGGTGCGGGCGCCGGGCGCGCTCTCGAGCACGCGCAGCGCCAGCTCGAGCGTCTGCCGCTGCGACTCGACGTCGAACGGACGGCCGGCCGAGTTGCCGAGCGGGAAATCGCTGAACACGAAGCGCGGCACGCCGGCGTGCTCCACGATGTCCTTCGCGCAGCCCATGACCACCGTCGAGATGCCGTTCTCCTCCAGGTGCCGGGCCGCCAGACTCACGGTCTGGTGACACACGGGTCAGCTCGGGACCAGGGCGACGGCGTCGACGCCGTCCTCCTGGCAGCGGCGCAGGAGCTCGGGCACGTCCTGCTGCAAGGTCGCGCGGTGGCTCCGGTTCGTCGGCGCGCCGTGGATCCGCGGCGCCAGGGTCCCGAAGCGGCCCGCGGCGACTGCTTCCCGCAGGCGCGCCAGCGGCAGATAGGTATTGATGTCCGCGGCGGTCGTGTGCAGGCGGTCATAGCCGACGTGCGAGATTCTCAGATCGGGCACGGTGTCGGACGGCATCGAGTAGACCTGATAGAACTTCGCGCCGGCGTTGTAGGGCGCGCCCGGCCCCTGATCGCCCGCCTCCGGCTGGAACGGCGCCGCGGTCGTGATCAGTCCCAGGCGCGCGCGCGCGAGCGGCACGCGCAGCGGCGTGAACGGAACCTCGACGAAGTGGGCCCACCGATAGGGGCTGAAGCCGAGCAGCTGATAGTAGTCGCGGGTGCGCTGCATGTACGGGATCGCGACGTCGTGGTCGGCCGCGAAGCTCGTCGTTTGCACAGGCACCGTGGTCGTCATCGCGCTGGCGGGCTCCTCTCCCTTGGCTCCCATTCTCGTCGCGCCGTCCAGTCTAGCCAAGGTCGCCCGCCGCGTCCATCGTCGGCGGTCAGCGCGGGTAGCGGGTGCGCTGCTCCTCCTGCAGCTCGGTGATGCTCTCGAAGGTGCGCTCGAAGATCTGGGGCACCGGCCAGCCCTGGAGCCCCGCGTAGGTGTCGATCTGCGAGCGATGGTGGACCTCGTGCTCGAGCATCATCATGAGCAGGCGCCAGCCCGGGATCGTGCCTTGTGTGTCGATCATCTCGATCCGGCGCGCGAGCCACTCGGGCGGCGTCTCGCGGATCAGCGAGGCGAACCGCTCGGCCGACGACCGAAGCCACGGCAGCCACGTGCCTTGGTTGTCGTGATCGACGTCCGGGGTCGCGAAGAGCCAACCTTCGCCGCGGTAGGCGCTGGCGAAATAGAGCCGCGTGGCGCCGATGTGGCCCACCAGCTCACCGATCCCCCAGCCGGCCTCGCCGCTCGCGGCCGGCGGCCGCCATGCCGCCGCCGACGGCGGCAACGCCGCGACGTCGCGCTCGGTCCGCCGGCGCACGCTGTCGAAGAAGCGCAGATAGGACTCGACGTCGGTGATCATGCCGCTCGCTCCTTCTCGATCGCCGCGCGAAGCCCCGGCAGGATCTCCGAGGCCACGCGGCGACACTCCTCCACGTGCGGGTAGCCCGAGAGAATGAACTCGTCGACACCAAGCCGCCAGTACGCGGCGAGCTCGTCGATCACCTGCCCGGGATCGCCGACGATCGCCGTGCCGAGGTTCACGCGCACCCGGGAGATGCCGTTCCAGAGCCGGGGTGCCCGCTCGCCGAGCCCCGCTCGTAGCTGCGCCTGCTGCCCGACCATCGGTGTCCCGGCGAACGCGGCCTGCCGCTGGGCCACCACACGGTCGTCGACCTGCGACATCAGCTCCTCGGCGGCGGTCCACGCCTCGCGCTCGGTCGCGCGCACGACCAGGTGCGTGCGCAGCCCGAATACCGGCCGGCGCCCGCGGGCGGCGTACGCCGCGCGCACCCGGTCCAGGAGCTTCGCGATCTCGTCGAGCGGCTGGATCCAGGCCAGGTAGACCTCGGCGCCGTGCGCCGCGAACGCGAGCGCCCGCGGCGAGGCGCCGCCGACGTAGAAGCGCGGGCCGGCGCCGACCGGCCCGGGCGACACGACGGCGCCCTTGAGCCGCACCGTGCCGCCGTCGAACACGACCGGCTCGGGCTTCGCCCACAGCGCGCGCAGCGCGGCGATGAACTCTTCGCCCTGCTCGTACCGCTTGTCGTGGTCGATCGTGACGCCCAGGCGCTCGAAGTCGCCCTGGATACCGCCGGGCACGACGTTGATGTCGAGCCGCCCGCCGCTGATCTGGTCGAGCGCCGCGGCCATCTGGGCGAAGAGCCCCGTCGAGACAAACCCCGGTCTCACCGCGACCAGGAAGCGGATACGCCGGGTCACCGCCGCCAGCGCCGTGGCGGTCGTCCACGTCTCGGCGAGCGGCGCGGTCTCGCCGAACAGCCCGTTCGCGAACCGGGTCGGAATCAAGAGCGAGTAGAAGCCTTCGCGTTCCGCGGTCTCGACCACCTCGCGCAGATAGTCGAACGTCGGCGGTCGCTCGGCGCGCCACGTCCCGATGTGCGCGCCGTCTCCGTCGATCGGGATGAACCAATCGAAGCGCGGCTCGGGTCTCGGCTCCACGACTCGGACCCTATCAGACCTTCATGGCGTAGGCCAGCAGCCGGCGGCCGCCGCGGCAGTGCGCGCTGCAGAGTCGCGGGGCTGGGGCGCCGCGGCCGAGGCGCGCTCATAGAAAAGAAGATGATATGTTCGCGGCGTGAGTCGAGAGGCCCGGCGCCCGCCGCTCCCGGTCCGGATCGTGCGCGCGCGGCCTCGGTTCTTCATCTCGATCGCCGTCGGCGTGGTCGTGACCGCCGCGGCCGTGGGCGTCACCGACTGGCGGCCGACGACGCGCCTGATCGCCGGATGGGATCTCGCGGTCGCGCTCTATCTCGTGCTGGCACTCCATCTGATGGCGAGCTCGGACGTCCGCCGAATCCGCCGCTACGCGGCGGCGCAGGACGAAGGCCAGCTGACAATTCTGGCGTGCACGGTGGCGGCGGCGGTGGCGAGCCTCGCCGCGATCTTCGCCGATTTCCGCAGCTCGGCCGGCGGCGCGCGGCCAGGCAGCCAGGTGTTCCTGGCCGCGCTCACGATCTTTCTCTCGTGGATGTTCATCCACACGATCTTCGCGCTGCATTACGCGCACGAATTCTACGACGACACCGGCGGACGGGGCATGGCCTTCCCGGGAGGCGAGCTGAACCCCGACTACTGGGACTTCGTCTACTTCTCGTTCGTGATCGGCATGACGTCGCAGGTGTCCGACGTCGCGATCACGAGCAAGGTGATCCGCCGCACCGCGACGGTGCACGGCGTCGTGTCCTTCGTGTTCAACGCCGCCCTGCTGGCGTTGACCGTCAACATCGCCGCCGGCGCGATCTAGCTGCCGGCTCGGCGCCGACTTACTTCGGCAGGATCGGCGGGCGGCTCACCTCGGGGTCGATGCGTCCGGTCAGCGCCTTCATGAACTCGACGAGATCGGCGCGCTCCTGGGCCGTGAGCGCGAGCGGCTTCATGTCCGTCGAGAGCCACTGGTTCTTGACGCCGCCGCGGTCGTAGTACGCGATGACGTCCTCGAGGGTCTTCTCGCTGCCGTCGTGCATGTACGGCCCGCGCTTGGCCACGTCGCGCAAGGTCGGCGTCTTGAACGCGCCGCGGTCTGAATCGTCGCCGGTGACCGTGTAGCGCCCGAGATCCGGCTCGCCGGCGGTCATGCCGACGCCGATGTTGCGGTAGTTCTCGCCGGTGAAGTTGAACCCGGCGTGACAGCGCGAGCACATCGCCTTGCCCTCGAACAATCGCAGACCGCGCTGCGCCGACTGCGACATCGCGCTCCTGTCACCGGCCTGGAATCTGTCGTAGGGCGAGTCGCCCGAGACGATCGTGCGCACGTAGGCGGCGATCGCCTGCGCGACTCCCTCGGGGTCGAAGTCGCGCCCGAACGCCGCGCGGAACTGGTGCCGGTACTCCGCGATCGTGCCGAGCTGCGCCATCATCTTCTCGTCGGTCTTGTTCACGTCCTTCCCGGCCTGCTCTTCCAGCGAAGCGCGCACGCCCGACCAGTGCTGCTGGTCGCTGAAGAGCCGGTTCACGAGCGTCGGCGCGTGCCGCGGCGTCGGCTTGCCCTCGAAATCGATCGAGAACCGGCGCGGGTCGCTCCAGCCGTGATCGGGCCGGTGGCAGCTCGCGCACGCGACCGTCCCCGACGCCGACCAGCGCTTGTCCCAGAAGAACTTCTTGCCGAGCGCGACCTTTTCGGGCGTGATCGGGTTGTCGTCGGGAATTTGCGCCGCGTCGGCCTGGAGCCCGGTCGGGAGCTTGAGAGGAAAGTCCGCGGCCGACGCCAGGCCCGGCCCCGAGAGGAACGCGACGACGAGCAGCCCGCGCAGCGCTCTCATCGGCGCCCGCGCTCAGCGTCCGGCGGCGCGCACGAGGGCTTCGCGCCCCTTCAGCATGTCGTCCAGGGTGCCGAAGGCCATCATGTAGTGGCCGCGATAGCCGCCGCCCTCGATGCGCGAGAACATCCGCTTGAAGTCGATCGAGCCCTCGCCCGGACGCAGGTGCTCCTCGTAGCGGCCGTGACTGTCGGCCAGCCGAACCTCGCCGCAGCGCCCGAGATCCATCGCGTCGAGGAACCCGTCGATCCCTTCGGGGACGAGGTGCGCGTGGTTCACCGTGAACGCCCAGCCGAGGCTTGGCGACTGGATGCGGCCGAAATACTCGCGGCACTCCTCGAGATTGTGGGCCAGGTAACGCACCTCGGCGTGCTCGGGCTCCCGATTCAGGTTCTCCAGCAAGAGCCGCGCGCCGGCGCGCTCGGCGAGCGCCGCCGCGCGCTGGAGCCGCTCGAGGCTCGCCGCACGCCGCGCGGCGTAGTCGCCGGTGAAGTGATAGCCGCCGTGGACGACGATCCAGCCGGCGCCGAGGCGGCCCGCGAGCTCGATATACGTGCGCAGATACTGGTCGGCGGCGTCGGCCAGGAGCGGCGACGTCTCCGCGACGTTCACGGCCGAGGCCGAGTGCAGGCCGAGCTGGATGCGATGCCGCTCGCACATGGCGCGCATCGCCGCGACGCGCTCGGGCGTCCACGTGGCGGGCGCGTTGGGATGATCGGGCGCGCCCTCCAGGCACATGTCGACGTAGTGCACACCGTTCGCGGCCGCCCACGCCAGACCGTCCTCCAGACGCCGCCGGCCGCCGAGATCGACGCCGATCCGTTCCGAGAGCGTGCTCATCGGCAGCTCCTTCGATGCGCTAGCGTCCGCGAAACGCCGGCGCGCGCTTCTCGCGCCAGGCCTTGTGCCCTTCGGCCTTGTCCTCGGTGAGCTCGAGGGTCGCGAACCGATAGAGATCCACCAGTGATGCGTCCGACAGGTTCGGGATGTCGAGACCGGTCAGGAGCGATTCCTTGGCGAGCCGCGCCGCGAGCGGCGGCAGCGCCGCGATGTGGCCCGCCACCTCGAGCGCCTGGTCCATCAGCTTGCCGTGCGGGACCAGCCACTGCGCGAGCCCGATGCGGTGCGCCTCCTGCGCGGTCAGCGGAAAGCCCATGGCCATCCGCATCGCATTGCCGCGGCCGACCCAGCGCGCCAGCCGCGCGCTGCCGCCATATGCCGGTAAGATCCCGAGCGACACTTGAGGCAGCCGCCACTCGGCCCGCTCCGAAGCGACCAGCAGATCGCAGCAGAACGTGATGATGCAGCCGATGCCGACGGCATAGCCGTTCACGGCGCCGACGATCGGCTTGGGAAAGTTCCCGAGGACCTCGAAGGCACGCCCCCGCCGCTTGGAGATGCTCTTGATGAAGTCCCCGGCCGACGCCATCGTGTGCGTGCGCGGGTCCTTGAGGTTGGCGCCGGCCGAGAAGGCGCCGCCGGCGTCGTCGCCCGTCAGGACCGCGCAGCGGATCGCGTCGTCGTCTTCCATGGCCGCGAAGTGCCGCGCGATGCCCTCGTTGAAGTCGGCGCCCCACGCGTTGCGCGCCTCGGGCCGACTCAGGGTGACGATGCCGATCGCGTCGCGCCGCTCGAATGTGACAGGCATGAGCAACCTCCTCCCGCACCGGGGATCAGCTCGAGCCGATCCCGTCGCTCGAGGCCGTCAGTGTCGGCGGCGCCCACGGGGTTGTCAACCGGCCAGCGAGCGGCTGAGCTACGCGGGAGGAATCAGCGCGGATAGTTGCCGGAGATCGCGGATCTCGAAGTCGGGCGCCGGCACGTCCCGGCGGCGCGCCCGTCCGTCGCGGTTCACCCACGCGACCGCGAGCCCCGCCTCCTTCGCGCCCTTGACGTCGTCCACGTCGCTGTCGCCCACGTGCAGCACCTCGTGCGGCGGAAGGCCGAGCTGCTCGAGCGCCTTCTGGAACACGAGCCGATGCGGCTTGTAGGCGCGGAGGCTCTCGGAGATCAGGATGAACTCGACGGGCAAGGTGAAGTTCCACGCGGCCTGGTGCTCGAGGTCGGCGTTGGAGAGCACCGCTCGACGGACGTGGCCGAGCGCGTTCAGCACGTCGAGCGTCTCCGGGTAGAGCTCGACCGTCGTGGTCACCTTGAAGAAGAGCTCGATGTACGGCGCGGCGTCGGCGTCGATCGCGAACTGCCGCAGCACGCGGGGCATGATCAGCTCCTCGATCTCCCGCAAGGTGCGAAACGGCTCGAGCTGCGTCGTCTCGTGGTAGAGCTCGGACCAGGTGCGCCAGACCTCGTCGATCGCGACCGACAGCCCGTGGTCGGCCACGATCTGGCGCGGAACGAGGATCAGGTTGTCGTTCCGCAAGAGGGTTCCGTAGGCGTCGAAGAGCACGGCCTTGAACGGAGCGCCCCCGCGGCGGCTCATGGCGCTCCGACCATACACCGCTTTTCGCGCGCCCGATGCGATAATGGGCCGGCCCGAACGGGCCTCTGCTCAACGGATGTGCGCGCCGCACGCCGTCGCGGGGCTGGGGCCCCGCCGGCGGAGGCGCGCTCGTAGAAAAGGAGGTCGTCCCATGCGGCTTACCACGCTCGCGTTCCTGATCGCCGCGGCCCTGCTGGCGGCGGCTCCGGTGTCGGCTCAAACATTCGTGTTCGGCGCACAGGGCGAGCCCGTCCAGCTCGACCCGGCGGTCATCACCGACGGCATCTCCTCGCGTCTCACGCGACAGATCTTCGACGGCCTCGTGAAATACCGCGGCGCCACGACCGAGGTCGAGCCGGCGCTGGCCGAGAAGTGGGACGTCTCGCGCGACGGCAAGGTGTGGACGTTCCAGCTCCGCAAGGGCGTCAAGTTCCACGACGGCAATCCGCTCGACGCCGCGGCGGTGGTGTGGAACTTCGAGCGCTGGTGGAAGGCGGCGCACCCGCAGCACGACAACCAGGTCAAGGCCGGCCAGACGTTCGAGTACTGGGAGGGGCAGTTCGGCGGCTTCGACGACAAGTCGATCGTGAGCGCCGTCGAGGCAGTCGGCACGCACACCGTACGGATCACGCTGAAGGAGCCGCAGGCGCCCTTCCTCGCCAACCTGGCGATGTTCGTCTTCGACATCGCCAGCCCGAAAGCCGTCGAGCGCTGGGGCACCGAGTTCGGCAAGCATCCCGTCGGCACCGGCGCCTACAAGTTCGTCGAGTGGAAGCCGAACCAGGAAGTCGTGCTCGAGGCCAACCCCGACTTCTGGGGCGCCAAGCCCAAGATCAAGCGGCTCGTCGTGCGCAACATCAAGGACAACTCGCAGCGCCTGGGCGCGCTCAAGGCCGGCGAGATCCACGGCATGGAAGGCTTGAACCCGGACGACGTCAGCGTGGTCAAGGCGGACGCGGGCCTGCAGCTCTTGCTGCGTCCGACGAACACGACCGGCTACATCGCCTTCAACTACAAGGTGAAGGAGCTGCAGGACAAGCGCGTACGCCAGGCGTTCGCGCACGCGATCAACAAGCGCGGGATCGTCGACGCGCTCTACGGCGGCACCGGGCTGGTGGCCTCGCAGTTCCAGCCGCCGGCGCTCTGGGGCTACAACCGCGAGCTGAAGGATTACGAGTACAGCCCGAGCCGGGCGCAGGCGCTCCTGCGCGAGGCCGGGCTCGGCCAGGGCCTCTCGGATATCACGTGGGAGGACGGCAAGAAGGAGCCGCTGGTCTTCTGGTACATGTCGCGCTCGCGACCGTACTTCCCCAACCCGAAGGAGATCGCCGAGGCGATGGCCGCCGATCTCGCCAAGGTCGGTATCAAGACGCAGCTGCAGACGACCGAGTGGGCCGTCTATCTCGACAAGCGGAAGAACGGCCAGATGCCGCTCTACATGCTCGGCTGGACCGGGGACAACGGCGATCCCGATAACTTCCTCTGCTATTTCTTCTGCGGGCCCGGCGCCTCACGCGAGGGCTTCTACTCCAACAAGCCACTCGCCGACGTGCTCCTGCGCGCCCAGAAGCTCACGCAACAGGCCGAGCGCGCGAAGCTCTACCGGCAGGCCGAGCAGCTCCTGCACGACGACATCGGGCGGCTCTTCATCGCGAACAACCAGCCGCCGCTCGCATTCGCCAAGCGCGTGAAGGGCTACGTGCCGCACCCGACCGGCTCCGAGTACTTCAACACGGTCGAGCTCGCGCAGTAGGGCTACGGGGTGAGGCGCTACGCCGTCCGGCGAGCCCTCACCATCGTTCCCGTCCTGATCGGCGTCTCGGTCCTCGTCTTCAGCTTCATCCATCTGATTCCGGGCGACCCGGCGTTGACGATGCTCGGCGAGCGGGCGACGCCGGGAAAAGTGGCCGAGGTGCGCACGCGCCTCGGCCTCGATCGCCCGATCTGGCAGCAATACCTCCTGTATGTCGGCAACGCGCTGCGGGGCGATCTCGGCGTCTCGATCGTCCGCGGCGATCCGGTCGCGGGCGATTTGCTGCGGCGCTTCCCGGCCACGGTCGAGCTCGCGATGGCGGCCATCGTCGCGGCGGTGGCGCTCGGCATTCCGATCGGGGTCGCGTCGGCCGTCTGGCGCAACTCGCCGCTCGACAGTCTCGCCCGGCTGGGCGCGCTCACCGGGGTCTCCATGCCGATCTTCTGGCTCGGCCTCGTGCTCGCATGGGTCTTCGGGGTGCAGCTGCGTCTGTTGCCGACGGGGTTCCGTCTCTCGAGCGGGACCGCGTTTGTGCCGTGGACGAACTTCGTCATCCTCGACGCGCTGCTGCAGCGCGACTGGGCGACCTTCGTCGACGCGCTCCGTCACCTGATCCTGCCGGCGCTGGCGCTCGCCACGATTCCGCTGGCCGTCGTGGCCCGCATGACTCGCGCCTCGATGCTCGAGGTGCTCTCGCGCGAGTACATCCGCACCGCCGAGGCCAAGGGACTGTCGCGCCGCGCGGTCGTCCTGAGGCACGCGCTCCGCAACGCGCTCTTGCCGGTGCTCACGGTCGTCGGGCTGCAGGTCGGCCGCCTGCTGGCCGGCGCGATCCTCACCGAGACGATCTTCTCCTGGCCGGGCATCGGGCTCTGGGTCTACGAGTCGATCGAGTCGCGCGACTACGCGATCGTGCAGGGCGTGAGCTTGTTCATCGCGGTCATCGTGGTCAGCGTGAACCTCCTCACCGACGTGCTGTACGCCGCGGTCGACCCGCGGATCAAATACGAGTGATGGCGACCGCCGAGGCGGTCGTCGAGCGTGGCGCGCCGGCCGAGGCCGGCCACGGCCGAAGCCCCGCCGCCGCCGCGTGGCGCCGGCTGGTCGCGAGCCCCGCCGCGCGGGCCGGTCTCGTCATGGTCGTCGTCTTCGTCGCGATCGCGGTGCTCACGCCGGCGATGCATTCGTACGAGGCCGGGACGGACGCCAACCTTACCGCGCGCCTCAAGGCGCCGAGCACGGCGCACCCGTTCGGCACCGACAGCCTCGGCCGCGACATCATGGTCCGCGTGCTGCACGCCACGCGGGTCTCGCTGGGGCTGGCGATCAGCGCGGTCGCCGTGGCCGCGCTGATCGGCGCGGGGCTCGGCTTCGTCGCGGGCTACGTGCGCGGGCGCCTCGACCTCGTCGTGATGTTCTGCATGGACATCGTGCTGGCGTTTCCGGCGACCCTGCTGGCGATCGCGATCGTCGCGATGATCGGCCCGGGGCTCCGGAACTCGCTCTTCGCGATCAGCCTGGTGTCGATCCCCGCCTATGCGCGCTTGAGCCGCAGCTCGGTGCTGGCCCTTCGCGAGCAGGAGTTCGTGATGGCCGCGCAGAGCCTCGGCTGCACCGACTGGCGCGTGCTTCTGAGCCATGTCGTGCCCAACAGCCTGCCCCCGCTGATCGTCCAGACGACGCTCTCGATCGCCTTCGCGATCCTCGAGGCCGCCGCGCTCGGCTTCCTCGGCCTGGGCGCCCAGCCGCCGACGCCCGAATGGGGCGCGATGCTCGCCGACTCGTACAAGTACTTCACGAGCGGCGCCTGGTGGGTCTTCTGCTTTCCGGGCGCCGCGATCATGGTCTCGGTGCTGGGCTTCAACCTGCTCGGCGACGGCCTGCGCGACGCGCTCGATCCCCGTCTCGGGCGGGACTGAGCGTCGGCCGCGGTCGCTGGCTGTCGAGCGACCGAGGTCGTAAGCTGCAGGCATGGTCTCGGTGCGAGTGCTGCCGCGCGCGCTCCCCGCCGCGCTGCTCGTTCTGGTCGTGCTCTCGGGCTTCGTCGCGCAGCATCGCGCCGGCGCGCAAGAGAAATCGACGCCACCCAAGACCGAGGCGCCGCAAAAGGCCACGGCGCCGGCCGAGTCGAGCGCCGCGAGCCTCGCGCCCGGGCGCCCGCCGGAGCAGATCATGGCATCCCTGAATCGCGCGCTCGGCTGGTACCGCCAGGCGCGAATCGTCATGCACTCGGTCGAGGGCAGCGGCGTGTTCGGGCAGGCCGACCAGCAGACCGCGGTGCGTCTGCTCGGCCGCGCGTTCGACGTGGCGCGCGCCGAAGCCGCGCTGGTCCGCCGCGACAGCGCCGACAAGTCCGGCGCCGGGAGCCGCCGCGCCGAAGAGCAGAAGAAGCTCGAGGCCACCGTCCGCCAGGAGGAGCGCGAGGTCGAGCGACTGCGGGCGCGCCTGCGGGACGAGCCCGAGCGGCAAACGGCCTTGACGCGCCAGCTCGTCGTCGCGCAGAACCGCCTCGAGCTCGATCGCGCGCGCCTGGACTTCTTCACTCAGCTTCGCGAGCTCACTGCGTTACGCTCGAGCGACGACGACGATCTCGAGCATCAGATCGATGCGCTGCAGGAATCGGTGCCCGAGCTGCGCTCATCATCGACGGCGGCGCCGTCCGCCGCGGTGGCCTCGACGGGCCCTGGGTCGGGCACGTGGGGAATGATCCAGCGCCTGCTCGCGCTGCAACGGAGCCGGGGACGCCTTCAGGATGTCGAGACCGCGACCAACGAGCTGGTGCGTCGTGTGGACGAAGACGGCAAGGCGGCGCGGGCCGCCATGCGGCCGCTGCTCACCCGGCTGGCCGCGCTGGCGAAGGATCCGACCGACTCGGGGAAGTCGCTGACCGAGACTCAGCGCGACTTCCGGGAGCTGCTCGAGCGGCGAAAGCTCCTCGTCGCGGTCGTGCTGCCGCTCCGCGAGGAGGAGGCGCTGGCCCGCCGCTATGCGAGCGATCTGAAGGGCTGGAACGACGTCGTGGACCGTGAGTCGTGGCAGGCCATGCAGGGGCTGGCCTTCGACCTGCTCGGGGTCATCGTGGCGCTCGCGGTCATCATGATCTGCGGCGTGCTCTGGCGGGTGGCCGTCACGCGCTACGTGACCGACGGCCCGCGCCGGCGCCTGCTGCTCACCACGCGAAGCGTCGTCATTACGCTGGCCGTGGCGCTCGTGGTGATCTTCCACTTCACGAGCGAGATGGCGGCGCTCGTGACCGCGCTCGGCTTCGCCGCCGCAGGCATCGCCTTCGCGCTCCAGAACGTGATCCTGGCGGTGGCCGGCTACTTCACGATGGTCGCGCCCAACGGGATCCGGGTCGGCGATCGGGTAAGCCTGCAGGGCCCGTTCGGCTACGTGCACGGCGAGGTCTCTGAGATCGGCTTCGTACGGATCAAGCTACTCGAGCTGGCGGGCGAGCCGCTGAAGCCGACGGGCCGCGTGGTCGTCTTCCCCAACTCGGTCGTGTTCACCGGCAGCTTCTTCAAGGACCCGGCGCAGGCGAGCTAGGCCTTCGGCGTCTCCGAGGAGCGCCGCAGGTCGAGCATCGGCGAGGCCGGCACGTCGGCGTGCGTCTCCAGCCGGGTCAGGCGGCCCATGTGCGTGATGATCTTCGCGATCTGCCTGGACGCGTCCATGACCTGCGCCACCCGCGCCTGCTGCTCCGGCGTCAGATCGCGGCGCAGCAGCTCGAGACGGCCGATAATCACGGACAGCGGATTGTTGATCTCGTGTGCGGCGGCGTTGGCGAGCTGGGCGACGGCCCGAAGAGTCTCGGCCTGCCGCTCGGCGGCCTCGGCGCGCCGATGGTCCGTGATGTCCTCGATCGTGCCTTCCCAGTATTCCTGGTCGCCGTCCCGGTACGCCCGTGCGTTGATCCGGGCCCACGCGGTCCCGCCGTCGTTGGTGCGGAGCTCGACCTGGAAGTCGCGGGTGACTCCGGCGTCGTCGCGCATGCGATTACCCCGCTCGCGGTCCGCGGGGTTCACGTACAGGCTCGTGGCGTTGACCGCCAGCAGGGCCTCGCGATCCTTGAACTTGAGCATCTCGGCCATCGCCGGGTTGGCGTCGAGGATCTGTCCGCTCGGCGTGGTGCGGTAGATCCCGACCGGGACGTTCTCGACGAGGCTGGAATAGCGCTTCTCGGCAGCGAGTGCCTCGGCGCGCTGGCGCTCGGCCTCGGCCCTGAGCCACGCCGCGCGGAGCAACAGCGCCAGCTGCTGACCGACCGCTTCCAGCAGCGACACCTGCGTGAGGTCCACCCGCTCCGCCCGCTCCCACCACACCAGATAGAGCGCGCCCGCGACGTCACCGTCGACGTGGAACGGCACGATGACGCCGGAGCGATGGGGGAACCGGTGGAACAGCTCGAAGGCGAAGCGCGGGTCGTGTTGCACGTCGTCGCTCGACGCGATGCTGGCGCCGCCGAACACACTCTCGCGGAACCCTTGATCGTCGACCGGCACGACCGCCGACATCAGGGTCTCGAGCGCGTGCTTGGGCACGCGGTAGCCGGCGACCGGGACAAGCACCCGGCGCTCGCGATCCACTCGATACGCCGCGCCGGTCTCCGCGCTCATGAAATGCACGACTTCGCGCACGACGAGCCGGAGCGCTTCGGTCAGGTCGGGCTCGGTCGTCAGGATGTGGGCGATCGTGATGAGGAGATCCGCACCCATTCACTCTTTACGATACGGCAGCCCCATCGCCGGGCGGAACAGATTCCGCGCGGCCGGATCACGCCAACGCCGTGGCCAGAACCGTTGCGCTCCACGACGCAATTTCGCCGGAAATCCGCGTAAGTACCGGCGCGTTGGACCGTCGATCCCTGGCACACCGCATGCTCTCTTTCAAGCAAGGAAGATTCTGGAGATGGGCACGCGCAGGATTCACGGCGCGCACATGGGAAGGCGATTCGCGCGGGTCGCCTGGGAAGCCGCCCTCCTGGTCGTCCTCCTGCTGCCCTGGGCCGCGATCCTCACCTGGCTATTTTGGAGAAATAGTCTGCGCTGACCAGCGTATCCTCGGTATCTCGGAGGTGTGCCCCGTGCTCGGACCGGCCCGCCTGAGCGTCTCGATCGCGCTGCTCTTTTCGCTCGCGCTCTCACCGGCGGAGCTGTCCGCGCAGCCCGCGTGCCCGCCCTCGGCCGCGGTGCCGACGCCGGAGGTGCTCCAGGAAGCCGCCCGCAATGCGCAGGATCACGGCGCGCTCTGGCGGTTCGCGAAGGACGGCCGCCACGGCTACCTCTACGGCACCATTCACATTGCCAACCTCGACTGGGCGATGCCCGGCCCGACCGTGGGCAAGGCGCTACGCGACGCCGAGATCATCGCGATCGAAGCCGATCCCAGCGATCCGGCGACGGGCGCCGGCATGGCGGCGCCGCAGAAATCCCACGAAGCGCCCGCGCTGTCACCGGCGCTGCTCGAGCGCCTGCGCGAGCGCGCGGCGCGCGCCTGCGAGCCGTGGGAAATGCTGCAGACCATGCCGCCGCTGATGATCGTCACGAGGCTGACCCTGCTCGATGCCCGCTGGGACGGGCTGCACACGGACTACTCGATCGAATCCGTGCTGGCCGCCTTCGCGAGGAAGACCGGCAAGAGCCTGGCGCTTCTCGAGACGGTCGCGACCCAGCGCGCCGCGATCGTGACCGGCGCCCCGGCCGACCAGGCGGCGGAGGTCGAGCGGCAGCTGACTGCGCTGGAGAGCGGAGCGGCGCGCCAGGCGATGGCGGCCATCGCGAACGCGTGGGCGCGCGGCGACCTCGACACCTTGCGACGTCTCTTCTCGCCGCCGGACGCGCGCGCCACGCTCGATCGAATGGCCGCCACGCGCAATCCGGGCATCGCGGCCCGACTGGACGAGCTGCACCGAGGCGGCCAGCGCGTCTTCGCAGCCGCGGGCATCCTGCACATGGTCGGCGACGGCGCGCTCCAGAAGCTTCTCACCGAGCGCGGCTTCACCGTGGAGCGTGTCCCGCTCGGCCGGCGCTGAGCCGGCGCATCTCGCGCGTCTGCGCTCCACGTCGTCTCCTTCTTGACCGCAAACGGCTCCGCGTCGGAGAATGCCCGAGTTTGGACTATGTAGTGACGCGCCTGTTGGGTGTCCTGGTTCCTGAATGAAGACCGTGGCCTTCTGTGAGCCCTGCGGGAAGCTGGTCTCCGTCGAGGTCGTCTCGGGTGCCGCGTCGTGTCCGACCTGCGGGTTCTTACTGGAAGGGCTGGACGGGCATGACGTCTTCATCAGCTACGCCTCGCCCGACCTGACTGTCGCCGAAGGCGTCCTGCATCGCCTGCACGCTGCCGGGATCCGCGGGTGGCTCGCCCCGGAGCGCATCGGCGCCGGCGACGCGTTTCCGGAAACGATCCAGAGTGCGCTCGACGCCTCGCGCGTGGTGGTCTTGATCCTGTCGTCGCATGCGGTGCGGTCGCCCTGGGTGCGTCGCGAGATCACCGACGCGATCTCGAGCCAGCGGCCGATCGTCCCGCTGCGTACGGAAGAGTTCGAGCTGCCGCACAACTGGCGCTTCCTGCTCAACATCGTCCAGTGGGAGGATGGGGCGCACGATCCGCTCGGTTCTCACCTCGACACGTTGGTCTCTCGGATCGAAGCCAAGCTCCGCGAGGTCGCGGCGCGCGCCGCCACCAAGCCGACGCCGATCGCCGCCGCGCCGCTGGGCGAACGGCCGCCGGAGGGCGTGCGCCCGCGCGTCTCGCCGTACGCCGGCCCCCAGCCCTTCTCCCCCCGAATGGGTGATCGCTTCTTCGGACGCTCGCACGAGGCGGAATCGCTCGTGCGCCTCATCATGAAGAATCGCGTCGTCCTGGTCTACGCGCCGTCCGGCGCCGGCAAGACCTCCCTGCTCCAAACCTTGATCACGCAGTCGCTCGAAGATCAGGGGCTCGACGTGCTCCTGAACGCGCGCGTCGGCGGGGCGCTGCCCGACACCGTGAAGGCCAAGGAGATACACAACATCTACGGCTACGCCGCGGTCTACGGCCTCGAGCCGGCGCGGGTACCCGATCCGCGGAGCGGGATCGCCGACTACCTGCGCTCGACCACGCGTAAACCCGGAACCCGCGGGCGAGTCGTCGTCTTCGATCAGTTCGAGGAGATTTTCACCCAGCATCACGAGCGGTTCCCGGACCGCACGGCGTTCGTAAACGACCTGGTCGTCGCCCTCGAGGAAGATCCGACCCTGCGCGTGGTGTTCGCGATCCGCCAGGAGTATCTGGCCGACATCGACGCGCTGACGGCGAGCCTGACGGCGGCGTTCGAAATGCAGCGCTTCGCGCTGCGGCGGATCGATGACGCCAGGGCGCTCGAGGCGATCACCCGTCCGGCGGTGCGCTACGCGACGTTCGCCCCGGGCGTCGCCGAGGCGCTGGTCGCTCAGCTCAACACGATCAAGGTGCACGGCTTCGACGGGGTGCTGGTCGAGCGCCGCGGCGAATACATCGAGATGGTGCACCTGCAGATCGTCTGCCAGCGGCTCTGGGCGAGCCTGCCGGCCGGCACCACGCGCATCGAGATGGCACACGTCGAGCGGGCCGCGGGTGACGGTAAATCGTTCGCCGACTTCGTCGTGAACGCGCTCGACGCGTTCTACGACGACACGATCGAGTCGGTCGCCAAGAGCAAGATCACCCACGAGCACACCCACGAGCACGGCGACTACCCTGAGGAGCTGATCCGGCTGGGCTGCATGAAGTTCGTCACCACGTCGTCGACCCGGACGATGGTGCAGCGAGCCAACGGACGCACCGGGCGCCTGCCCGACTGGATCGTCGACCAGCTCGAGAAGAGCCAGCTCCTGCGCTCCGAGCTGCGCGGCGGCGAGCGCTGGTACGAGCTGTCGCACGATCGGCTCGCCGAGCCGGTCGGCCGTCAGCGCGACCGGCGCGTGAGCGCCCTCCTGGTCGCCGCCGATCTGCTGGACAAGATCATCGAGAAGGTCATCAGCGAGCGCGACGGCACGCTCGCCGGCTACTTCGGTGAGCACCACGACATCCTGGTCGAGTGCGAGCCGTTCAAGAGCCAGGCCGGCCTGTTCGCCGACGAGGCGGAATTCGTGCTTCGCGCGAGCCTGGCCGGCGGCGAACAGATGGGCCCGTGGGCGGCCCGGATCCGGCGCGACTACCCGGCGGTCCACCGCGCGGTCGTCGCCGAAGCGCTCGGCACCCCCGCCGACCGCGTGCGCCGCAATGCCGCGCGCCTGCTCGCGATCGATCCAGTGCCGGAGCTCGGCGAAGCGCTCGTGCGGCTGGCGCTCTCCGACCCCGACGAGTCGGTGCGTCGCGCTGCCGCGGTCAGCCTGGCCCGCCTGGACGACGCGGAGCTGCATCGGACGCTGTTCCGGAAGCTCGACGACCCGAGCACGCGCGCCGACGCGCAGACGGCGCTCGCCCACACGCGGATCGCCGCCGACCAGCTCGTGCCGGCGCCGATCTTCGACGCGCTCTTCGGTCAGCTTCCAGGGCCCAGGCGCGCGCCGGTGCAGCGCCAGGCGCGGGCGGTCCGTCTGCGCGAAGGGCTTCCGCTCGTCCCGATCATGGTCGTCCCCGCGGCGCTCCTGGCCGCGGTCGCGGCTGCGGCGTACAAGTGGCTTCCCGGGATGCTCCACTTCGCGCTGACGCAGACGCCCGACGACGGCGCCGCCGCCGGCCTCTTTCACGGGCTCATCGCCGGCATGCTCTGGGCCGGCTCGATCGCGTTCGGCCTGGCCCTCTACCACACGGTGTTCGCCCGCGAGTTCGCGCCCCGCTCGTATCTACGGCCGGCCGGCGCGCTCGTCATGGGCTGCGTCATCGGCTTCCTCGGGAGCGTGCTGGTCGTGCTCACGATCGTGTCCGTCTATCGGATCGACTCCCTGGTGGCGATGCGGTGGCTGCTGCAGCGCGAAGCGACCTACAGCCGCGCGTTCTGGCTCGACCTGTTCGTATACACGCGGCTCGGCTGGGCGCACTTGATCACCGGGACGGGCCTGGGCCTGGCGATGGCGATCATGACCAACGCGCTCCGGGCCTCCCCGCAGTGGTCCGAGTTCGTCGCGCGCCAGACGAGCATCAACGGCATCGCGCACGCGCTGGCGATCGTGAAGGATCTGACGCGCATCGCGATCAGCCGCGCCTGGCCGCTGCCGGCCGTCGTCGCCGTCTTCGCGGCCCTCGCCTACCTGGTGGCCGATCGCTCGCGCGGGAGCGACTGGATCGTCAAGGGGCTCATCGGCGACTGCACGACGCAGGCGATCGGCGCGTTCTTCGGCATCGTCGGCATGGGGCTCGGCATCCTCGTGATCCGCTGCGGCATCCACGTCGACCCTCGGCGCGGATGACGGCTCCATCCGGCGCGCTCGGGGCAACCGGCCTGGCCGGCACGCGGCCGGAGCGCGTCATCGACCTCATGATCGAGCGCGCGTCGCCTGCCGAACGGAGCCGTTCGGACGGAGCGCGCAAGCTCGCGCTGGTCATCGAGGGCGGCGGGATGCGCGGCGTCGTCTCCGCCGGGAGCCTTCTCGCCCTCGATCAGCTCGGCTTCAGGAACGTCTTCGACGAGGTGTACGCCACCTCCGCCGGCGGCGTGAACGCAGCGTACTTCCTGTCCGGACAGGGCACGCTCGGGATGTCGGTCTACTTCGACGACATCGCCAATCGCCGCTTCATCAACCCGTGGCGTCTGTTCAAGATCGTCGACGTCGACTACGTGTACGACGACGTCGTCGCGCTCCGGAAGCGGCTGGACGATGCCGCGATTCGGGCCTCGCGCAGCAGGTTCTTCTTGTCGGTCACCAATGCGCGATCCGGCGAGAACGAGCTGCTCGACGTGCGCGCGCGGCCGGAGCCGATCCCGCTCCTCTTGAAGGCGTCGAGCGCGCTCCCGGTGCTGTACAACCGCCGCGTCGTCCTGAACGGACGCGAGTACGTCGATGGGGGCGTGACGGACCACCTGCCGATTGCGCGCGCGATTGCGAACGGGTGCACCGACATCCTCGTGCTGGCCAGCAGTCCCTGCGAAGCGCCGATGTCGCGGCCGGCGCTCTGGCAGCGCGGCCTCTTCTACATGATGATCGGCCGGCCCTATCCGGCGCTCATGCGCGCCTTTGCCGTCATGCACGAGGCGGTCAACCACAGCCGGCGCCTGGCCACCGGCGCCGAGCGAGTCGACGGCGTGTCGGTCGCGCTCATCGCGCCCTGCGACGGCGATTCGATCATCGGCCGCACCGCGATCGGAAGGGCCCGGCTGATCCAGGGCGCCCACGAGATGGCGGCGCGCACGTGCGCCTTGTTCGCGGGGGAGCGCGCGCGCCTCGACAAGCTCTTCGCCGCCTATCGCGAGCGCTCCGATGGATGAGCCGGCACTCGCGCGCGATCTGCCGAAGCCGGCCTGCGCGCTGAAAGTCGCGGTCGTCGGCAACCGGCGCTTCGCCGGCGAGTCGCATGACCACCCCAACCCGGCCGCCGAGCGCATGAAGGCGCAGGCCGCCCGGGCCTGCGCAGAGGTGTGGCAGATCGTGGTCGAGTCGATGCAATCGGCGCTGGAGGCGCGCGTCCAGACGGCGCACGCCGATCACGGCCGCCTCGCGGACTTCTTCGGCGGGTCGGCGCCGGCCCTCACCGCGCTCAGCAGCCTGGCCGCGGGAGCGGATCAGATCGGTGCGCAAACCGCGCTCGACGCGGGGCGCGCCGGCGGTGTGAGCGTGCAGCTCGAGGCCGTGCTGCCGTTTCCAAGGGAAGACTACCCCGGACTGCCGGGCAAGCTGAGACCGGAGTTTCGTCCCGACGAAGCCGACGCGCTGGAGCAGTTGGCCGGCCGGGCCCGGCAGCTGATCCGCCTGGACGGCCGCTACGAGAACGAAGAGCGCCGGCGCCAGGCGTACGACCACGCCCGTGAAATGCTGATGCAGCATGCCGACCTGCTGTTGGCGGTCTACGACCCGCAGGCGATCGGCGCCCCCGCGGGCACGCGCGAAACGGTGACGATCGGGCTGGAGAGGTTCCTTCTGCCGGTCGTGGTGGTGCTGACGGCCGAGCACGAAGCGCGGATCGCGGTCTACGCATCGATCGAGGACCGTCCGACCACCGGAGAGGAAGAATGGCAACGCGCGGACCCGCTCGGTGACGGCCGCTGGCGCGGCGAGCTCTGCCACCACGTGGCGCACCTGATCTCACTGCCCGCTCAGCTTGAGGCGTCTGACGAGTCTGGACCCGGACGAGCCAAGCGCGGCGAATCGCTGACCGAAGCGGTGGAACGGCTCCGGCTCGTGTACGGCGAGGCGCCGCTCCATCCGATGTGTCGTGATCGACGATTGGCCCGGATCTTTGGCGCCGCCTGGCGGTCCGTCCTTTCGCTCGGGGCCGCGTGCGGCGGTCGCTACGCGTTTGCCGAGGAAACGCACCGGCCCGAGGCGGCCCGCGACGCCATCACGATCGAGCCGTACGCCGCCTGCTACGCGCGAGCCTCGCTGCTGTCGGACAGCTACATGCGGACATATCGAGGGGCGTTCGTTCTGTCGTTTGCGCTGGCCGGCCTGGCGGTGAGTGCCGCGGTCACCTTGATGATGGTCTCGCTCCTGACGCGCGGCGCCCCGCCGCTGGCTGCGGTCCTCGTGTTGGGGGGCCTCAAGGTCGCGATCGTCGTGGCGCTCCTGCTGTTGCAACGCTCTAGTCATCGGGGGCGCTATCAGGAGCACGCTGCGGATTTCCGTTATCTGGCTGAGCTCGCGCGCCCGATGCAGTGGCTCGCGCCGGTCGCGATGACGGTTCCGCTCGTTCCCCTGCCCGTTCATTCGGCGCCACTCGATCCGCGTCGCGGGTGGACGCGCTGGCTCTTCCGGGCCATCGCGCGCGCGGCGCCGCTCGTCGCGTTCCCGCCGACCGCGGATCGACCCGCGGCGCCCCCGCACGTCGGTCTCGACGCGGGCGGCGCGCGAACCGCGCTCGAGCGCGCCACGTCCGAGTGGCTCCAGGGACAGCGCCGGTACCACTACGACAACGCGGTCAGGATGCACGCGATCGACGACGGACTCGAGCATCTCGCGCAGATCCTCGTCTGGATCGTTCTCGGCTGCGCCGGCCTCGCGTTCGTGCTGGAGGTCTTCGAGATCCACCGGCTGCACGCGGCGGCGATCGTGCTCGGCACCTGCGCCGCCGCGCTCCCGGCGTTCGTCGCCGCGCTGGGCGGCATCATGTTCCAGTCCGAGGCCAAGCGGCTCCGGCTTCGCTCCGAAGCCATGCACCTGGATCTAGCCCATCAACAAGATAGGCTTCGCGCTCAGCTCGTCGCGATCCGGGATGCGCGAGGCGGCGTCGCCTGGGACGTGGCGAAGCGGCTGGGCGAGCTGTCGAGGGTCACGATCGAAGAAGCGGGCGACTGGAAGGTCCTGTACCAAACCCACGAGGTCCATGCCGGATGAGACCCAAGCGAATTCTTGCCATCGACGGCGGCGGCGTACGCGGCGTGATCCCGATCGAGGTGCTGGCGCGGCTCGAGGATCGGCTCGGCGCCAGCGCCGGGCGCGCCGACTTCCGGCTGGCGGACCACTTCGATCTGGTCGCGGGGACGAGCGTCGGCGCGATCATCGCGTCCGCCGTCGCGCTCGGGATCCCGATGCGCGAAATCCGCGACTTCATGATGGGCAACGCCCGGGCGATGTTCCGTTCGGCCGGGTGGCGGCGCTGGTTCCATTACTGGTACGACAAGCGGCAGCTCGAGGACGAGCTGAAGTCGTGGTTCGGCGTGGACACCACGCTCGGATCGGACCGCTTGCGCACCTTGCTGCTGCTGGTGATGCGCAACGCGTCCACCGACTCGCCGTGGCTCGTCTCCAACTGCGCGGCGGCTCCGTACAACCAGCGCGACCGCGACGACTGCAACCTCGACCTCAAGCTCTGGCAGCTGGCGCGGGCCAGCGCCGCGGCGCCCGCGTACTTCGAGCCCGAGGTGGTCAGTCTCGGTCGGGCGCAGGCCTATCGCTTCGTCTTCGTCGACGGCGGGATGACCGGCTTCAACAACCCTGCGTTCAAGGCGTTCCTCTACGCGACGACCGAGCCGTACGGTCTCGGGTGGAAGGCCGGCGAGGACGATCTGCTGGTCGTGTCCGTCGGGACCGGCGAGCTCCGGCAGCAGGACGCCGTGCTCGAGCCCGGCCGGATGAGCCTCTGGTACAACTTGCAAGAGATCCCGCGCGCGCTCATCTATGCCGCGGGCCGGGAGCAGGATCTGCTCTGTCGCACGTTCGGGCGCTGTCGCCTGGGCGAGCCCATCGACCTCGAGCTCGGCGACCTTCGCGCGATCAGGACGGCGGTGGAGCCCAAGCTCTTCACGTACTTTCGCATCAACGCGAGCCTCACGCGCGCCGGGCTCGCCGAGCTCCGCTGCTCCACGGTCGATCCCGACCACGTCAATCGCCTGGACGGGGCACAGTTCGTGGATGAGCTCAGTCAGGTCGGACGCGCGCTGGCCGAGCGCACGCTGACCGACGAGCTTCTCAAACAGATCGCGCCGTGAGCCGGGCCATGCCGACCAGCAACGCCGCCACCGAGCTCGTGTTCTCCTACGGCACCCTGCAGCTCGAGTCGGTACAGCTCGCGACGTTCGGGCGAACGCTCGCGGGGACCGCCGACGAGCTGCCGGGGTTCGCGCAGTCGATGGTGAAGATCGACGATCCCGAAGTGGTCGCGATGAGCGGCAAGCCCCATCACCCGATCGTCGCCTTCACCGGCCGCGACGCCGACACCGTCACCGGGACGGTCTTTCGGATCACGCCCGAGGAGCTCCAGAACGCGGACACGTACGAGGTCGCCGCGTACAAGCGGATCGCCGTGACGCTCCGGTCCGGCGCCCGCGCGTGGGTCTACGTCGACGCGCGCTACGCTCCGCCGAGCTGAGCCCGAGTGCGACTCGATCTGACGGATCACGGCGCCATTGGCCCCGGAAAGATTCGCAGCGGCGTGTGGACCGCATACCTCGCGTCCCCGGCTCGCCGGCGGGAGGCCCTCGCGCTCGCCAGCGAGCCGGGCGATAATCAGCCGACGAGGCACCCAATGACTCAGCTCCCGAAACGCCAGCTCGGACGCACCGGTCTTTCCGTCAGCATGCTCGGCTACGGCGCGATGGAGATCCGCGGGGCGCCGCGCGGTCGCGACGTCACCGATCGGCAGGCTGAGACGATCCTGCACGCGGTGCTCGACGCCGGCATCAATTACATCGACACCTCGATCGACTACGGGGTGAGCGAGGAGCGCATCGGCCGCTACATCGCCGATCGCCGCTCCGAGTATTACCTGGCCAGCAAGTGCGGCTGCCTGGTGGGCGCGGCGCCGGCGTCGCGCGGCCAGACGAGTCCCCACGTCTTCACCCGTGAGAACATCCTCAAAGGAGTGGAGCAGAGCCTCGAGCGCATGCGCACGGACCATCTCGACGTACTCCAGTTCCACATCTCGCCGTCGCGCGCGACCCTCGAGAAGGACGGTGCGCTCGACGCGGTGATGGAGCTCAAGCGCGCCGGCGCGCCGCGCTTCATCGGCATGTCCGGCACCTTGCCGAACATCGTCGATCACATCGCCATGGGCGTGTTCGACGTGTTCCAGATCCCCTACTCCGCAGTGGAGCGGGAGCACGAGGCGATCATCGCCGCGGCGGCGCGGGCCGGTGCCGGCATTGTCGTGCGCGGCGGCGCCGCCAAGGGCGCCCCCACCGAGGGCAAGCACGAGGGCGTGCAGTGGGCCCGGTGGCAGAAAGTAGAGCTCGGTGACCTCCTCGGCGACATGACGCCGATGGAGTTCATCCTGCGCTTCACCTTCACGCACCCGGATCTGCACACGAACATCGTGGGCACGATCGATCCGCAGCATCTCCGCCACAACGTCGAGGTGCTGGGTCGGGGTCCGCTCCCGGCGGACGTCTACACCGAAGCCAAGCGGCGCCTGGACGCCGCCGGCTCCTCGCCGCGACCGGCGTAGCCACCGCGACGCCGAGGCTCCCGCGGCGCTTCGTTTGCGGACCGTTGCGCCGTTGGATATCGTGGCGCGTCGTGGGAAGGTCCGGTATCCATCGCGACCTCGAGGAGGATCCCCATGCCTGATCTCTATGGATTCACCGTGAAGACGATCGACGGCGCCGAGCAGCGGCTCGCCGACTATCGCGGTAAGACTCTGCTCATCGTGAACGTGGCCTCGGAATGCGGGCTCACGCCGCAGTACGAGGCGCTCCAGAAGCTCCACGCCGAGCTCGCGCCAAAGGGCTTCGCCGTGCTCGGCTTCCCCTGCAATCAGTTCGGCGGCCAGGAGCCCGGCAGCAACGCCGACGTGAAGAAGTTCTGCACGACGAGCTACGGCGTCACCTTCCCGCTGTTCTCGAAGATCGAGGTCAACGGCCAGGGGCGGGCGCCGCTCTACACCTGGCTCACGAGCCAGTCGACCAGGCCCGACGGCCCGGGCGACATCAAGTGGAACTTCGCGAAGTTCGTGGTCGATCGCACCGGCGCAGTCGTCGCGCGATTCGATCCCTCCACGACTCCGACCGCGCCCGAGGTGCGCGCGGCAATCCAGAAGGCGCTCGACTCGTGACCGCGAAGCTCGAGACCCTGGACAGCGTGCTCGAGCCGTTTCGGCCCGGGTTCGACGCCGACGGTTTCGACGTCTCGGTCCAGGACTTCGCCGGCGGCCAGATCGTCGTGCGCGTCCTTCACAGACCAGATGCCTGCGAAGAGTGCCTGATCCCCGGCGACATGCTGGGCCCGATGCTCAGGACGGCTTTTCGCGACGTCGCACCCGAGGTGAGTGAAGTCCGGATCGAGCACGTTCGCGGCGTGTAAGCACACTCCACCACGTCAGGCGTCATCGTTCTCTCCTCGGGCTGGATTCACGCATCGCTCACGCGCTGGGTTGAGCCGGCGGCGCCTCACAGTACAAATCGTCGCCGACCGGATGCCCCGACAAGTCCTTGATCGTCGGTGAGGTGCCGCACAACGGGCAGTTCGGATCGCGGCGCAGACGCACCTCACGGAAGCGCATGCCGAGCGCGTCGTAGGTCAAGAGCCGCCCGATCAAGGGCTCGCCGAGACCGAGCAGCAGCTTGACCGCCTCGGTCGCCTGGATCACGCCGACGATGCCCGGCAGCACGCCGAGCACGCCCGCCTCCGCGCACGAAGGCACGAGGCCGGCCGGCGGCGGCGTTGGATAGAGGCACCGGTAGCACGGGCCCTGGTTCGGGGCGAACACCGACGCCATGCCCTCGAACTGGAAGATCGAGCCATGGACATGGGGCTTGCCGGCGAGGAAGCAGGCGTCGTTGACCAGGTAGCGGGTGCCGAAGTTGTCGGAGCCGTCGATGACGACGTCGTAGTCGGCGATGAGATCCATCGCGTTGTCGACGCTGAGACGCGTGGGCAGCGCGATCACGTTGACGTCCGGATTGAGCGCCTTGAGCGTGCGCGCGCCGGATTCCACCTTCGGCTTGCCGACGTCCGCGGTGGTGTGGAGCACCTGCCGCTGCAAGTTGGTGATGTCGACGACGTCGGCGTCCATCAGGCCGATGGTGCCGACACCCGCGGCGGCCAGATAGAGGGCGGTGGGCGAGCCGAGCCCGCCGGCGCCGATCAACAAGACCTTCGAGCGCAGGAGCTTGCGCTGCCCTTTCTCGCCGACCTGACTCAGCAGGAAATGCCGGCTGTAGCGCTGGATCTGATCGGTCCCGAGAGGAAGATCCTTCACGACCGGCAACCCGGACTGGACCCACTTCTGATAGCCGCCCTGGAGATTCACGACATTCGCGTAGCCGAGGTCCTTGAGCGCCTTGGCGGCCAGCATCGAGCGCAACCCGGTCTGACAGTAGAGAACGATCGGCGTCTCGGTGTCGCCGACCACGCTACCCACACGGAATTCGAGGAAGCCTCGGCTGACGTTCGTGGCCGGCTCGATGTAGCCGTCGCGATACTCGTCCGGATCGCGCACGTCGATGAGCACAGTCTGACCGCCGGCCGCGAGCCGCCGCTGCACGTCGACAGGCCCCTCCTCGGGCACCACCGCCCTCGCCTCGGCCAGCATGGTTTTGAGCGTCGTCGCCATCGTCTTCGTCTCCTTCGCCTCGCCTAGCCGCGTCCGACAGGCGGTCGTCTCCTCGCCTGCTTCTTGTTAGATGCGGGATGGATGCATACGGACGCTGGGGTGCCGGCGACGCCGGCGGAGAGGGCGGAAACGCAAACGCCTGGCGCCGTCAGCGCTCGACGTAGAAGAGCAGGAGCAGGCCCATCGCCCCGATGAGCCCGGGCCAGCCCCAGCGGATCAGCGTCTCGCCGCGGACGGTGCGGCGCGCCCAGAAGATCAGGGCGCCGGCGGCGATCGCGGTGAGACCCATCGCCGCGTGCTGCAGATAGATCTCGTCGACGTGAAAGCGGCCGTCGTGGAAGTGCACGAACAGCGAGGCGCCGGCGAGGATCGCCAGGGTCGGGACGATCTCGTACCAGTAGGTGCTCGCAATGGCTCCGGCGCTCCTGAGCATCCCGATCACGCCGTAGGTCAATGGCACCAATGCCAGGAGCTTGTGCTGCAAGACGAGCGGATCGGTGAAGATCTCCATGAACGTTCCCGGCCCCCACGGCCACGATTCGGGATCCGAGGTGGGAATCAGATAGAGCCCGAAGAGGATGAACAACGTGGAGGAAAGGGCCGACCACGGGAAGCGGCGCGGACGCCACGACTCCCACGCGGTCAGCAGCGCCACGAGCACCAGCACGCCGCCGGCGACCCGATGGGTGACCTGCGAGTACGCGAGCTCGGTCTCGCTGCGCGGATGCGGATGGCCCGGAGGACGCGGCGTCCCGCCGTATGGCGCCAGCGCCGGGTTCTCCTCGGAGAACGGGCCATCGGGACTCGGGATCCACGCCCACACGTGCGCGACCGCGAAGGCCGGATGCCACAGGACGAACGGCTCGTTGCTCTCGGGGTGCCGCGGCGGGCAATCAGCGGCGCGCGGCGCCGGCGCTTCCTTGTAGTCGCGGTAATGGCACGACGCTTCGTGCTTGTGCCACTGGGCGCCGGGAAAGGGATTGGGCCGGGGCGGCGCCTGCAGCGCGTACTCGACGCCGGCCAGCTGCCAGACGCCGTCGCGCTCGACGTAGAGCAGCATCGGCGGCCGCGAGACATCGAGCGTGCTCGAGGCCATGCCGGCGGCCGTCAGCGCGTTGATGTTCATGAAGTGGTAGCCGTGACGCGCCTCCATGCCGCTGACCTGCACGAAGCCGTCAGCGCGGGCGCGGGCGATGTCCTGATACTGCTCGGTGACGCGGCGAACCTCGGCGACGATCTCGTCGGCCGAGCGCGGATGGTCGGCCCATGCGGGCAAAGTCATCAACAGCAGGACGCTGGCGATCGCGATTGGAAAAAGGCGCATGGCCCGCAGCATACACGAGCCGATACGCGCCCCGACCCGTGCGTTCACACCGCCTACACCGGTGATAACCTACCGCCAGTGGCGAAGTTGAGCATACGGATCGATCTGTCGGATCATGGGGCCATCGGCCCCGGGAAGATCCGCCTGCTCGAGCTCGTCGGAGAATCGGGATCGATCTCGGCGGCCGGTCGCGCGATGAACATGTCGTACCGTCGTGCGTGGATGCTGCTCGACAACCTCAATCGCTGCTTCCGTACGCCGGTCATCGCAACGCAACCCGGCGGCCGGCGCGGCGGCGGCGCCGTGCTCACCGCGCTCGGCCATGATCTGATCGCCCACTACCGCATGATCGAGCGCGCCGCGGCGAAGGTGAGCGCCACCGATCTGGCCGCTCTCGACGCCGCCCAGGCGCCACGCAAAGCCGCTGTGTCAGGCGGCGGTCGCGCCGCAGCCCACGCCGCCGCGCGACGCCGCTCCTCGCTGATGCCGCGGCGCGCCCGCGGCTAGATCGCCGCAACCCCGCCCGGCCGCATCTCGCCTCCCCGATACGCATCCGCAACGAATTCCGGGGTATGCTGGCGCGAAAGTGGGGACCCGGGACGACCAGGGGGGCTCGCGTGCCAGCGGAAACTGACGTAATTCTGGACAATGCGCCGCGTCGCGCACGAGGACGCGGCCGCACTCGTCTCGTCGTGGTCTTCCTCGGTCTGGCCTGCATTCTCATCGCCGGCGCATGGATCGCCTACGGTCGTCAGGCCAAGACTCAGCAGGCGGCCAAGCCCCCCGTGACGGGTCCCGGCGCTCAGCCCGGACGACCCGTGCCGGTCGTCGTCGCCCCTGCCCGCACGGGCGATCTGAACGTCTACCTGACCGCGCTGGGCACGGTCACCCCCCTCAACACCGTGACCGTGAAGAGCCGAGTCGACGGCCAGCTGATGAAGACGTATTTCACCGAAGGCCAGGTCATCCACGCCGGCGATATGCTCGCCGAGATCGACCCGCGGCCGTTCCAGGCGCAGCTCATGCAGGCCGAAGGAGCGCTTGCGCGCGATCAGGCCAACCTCGCCAACGCGCGGCTCGACCTCGAGCGCTACAAGCGCCTGGCGCAGCAGGAGATGATCGCCCGCCAGCAGCTCGACACGCAGCAGATGATGGTCAATCAGGCCGAAGCCGCGATCAAGGTGAACACGGGCCTGATCGACGCGATCAAGCTGCAGCTCACCTACTGCCGTATCACGGCGCCGATCACGGGACGGGTGGGCTTGCGTCTGGTTGATCCGGGCAACGTCGTCAAGGCGGCCGATTCCGGCGGCCTCGTCGTGATCACGCAGCTCGAGCCGATCGCGCTCGTGTTCAGCGTGCCCGAGGACAATCTGCAGCCGATCCTGCGCCGCTTCCGCACCGGCAGCAAGGTGCCGGTCGACGCGTTCGACCGCGAGGGGCGAACGAAGATCGCGACGGGCGCCCTGGTGGCGATCGACAACCAGATCGATCCGGCCACCGGGACCGTGCGGCTCAAGGCGTCGTACGGCAACACCGACGGCGTGCTCTACCCGAACCAGTTCGTGAACGCGCGGGTGCTGATCGACGTGCTGCACGACGCGATCCTGGCGCCGGCCGAGGCGATCCAGCGCGGCCCGCAGGGTGCCTACGTCTACGTCGTCAAGCCTGACAAGGTCGTGCAGATGCGCCGTGTGCAGCTCGGGCCGAGCGAAGGCGCGACGGTCGCGGTGCGGTCGGGCGTGACGGACAACGAGGCGCTGGTCGTGGACGGCACCGAGAAGGTCAATGACGGCGCGCGCGTCGAGCCGACCGTGCGCAAGGCCGCGCCCGCGGGCGCGCCGACCCCGGGCGCGGCGGGTGCGCCGACCGCACCAGGCGCCGCCGGCGCGCCGGGTGCACCCGTGCGCGGCCGGCGGCCGGGGGCGTGAACCTCTCCCGCCAGTTCATCGTCCGGCCCGTCGCGACGTCGCTCCTGACGGTGGCGATCGTGCTAGCGGGCATCGTCGCGTACCGCCAGCTCCCGGTCGCCGCGCTGCCGCAGGTCGACTACCCGACGATCCAGACCGCCACGTTCTATCCGGGCGCGAGCCCCGACGTGATGGCCTCCGGCGTCACCGCGCCGCTCGAGCGGCAGTTCGGCCAGCTGCCCGGGCTCAAGCAGATGACGTCGATCAGCTCCAGCGGCTCGTCGATCATCACGTTGCAGTTCGACCTGGCGCTCTCGATCGACGTCGCCGAGCAGCAGGTGCAGGCCGCGATCAACGCGGCCGCGACGTTCCTGCCGCGCGACCTGCCGAACCCGCCCGTCTACAGCAAGGTCAACCCGGCCGACGCGCCGGTGCTGACGCTCGGCGTGACGTCGAGCTCGCTGTCGCTCACGGCGGTCCAGGATCTGGTCGACACGCGCCTGGTTCAGAAGATCGCCCAGCTGCCCGGCGTCGGACTCGTGACGCTCTCGGGCGGCCAGAAGCCGGCCGTACGCATCCAGGTGAACCCGGCGCGGCTGGCCGCCAACGGCCTCACGATGGAGGACGTGCGGGCCGCCGTCGCCGCCGCCAACGTGAACCAGGCCAAGGGCAGCCTCGACGGACCGCTGCAGTCGTTCACGATCGCCGCCAACGACCAGATCCTCCAGAGCCACCAGTACAAGGCGCTCGTGATCGCCTACCGCAACAACGCCCCGCTCCTGCTCTCGGACGTGGCCGACGTGATCGACGGCGCCGAGAACATCCGCCAGGCGGCCTGGATGGGCGACCAGCCGGCGATCATCGTCAACATCCAGCGCCAGCCGGGCGCGAACCTGATCGAGGTGGTCGACCGGGTCAAGCAGCTCCTGCCGCAGCTGCAGAGCGCCCTGCCTTCCGCGGTGCAGGTGACGGTACTGACCGACCGCACCACGACCATTCGCGCCTCGGTGCACGACGTGCAGTTCGAGCTGATGCTGGCGGTGGTGCTGGTCGTGCTCGTGATCTTCGTGTTCCTGAGATCCGCCGCGGCGACCTTCATTCCGGGTATCACGGTGCCGGTGTCGATCGTCGGCACCTTCGCGGTCATGTACGGGCTCGGCTTCAGCCTCAACAACCTCTCCTTGATGGCGCTGACGATCTCGACCGGCTTCGTCGTCGACGATGCCGTGGTCATGATCGAGAACATCACGCGCTACATCGAGGAGGGCGAGTCGCCGCTGCAGGCGGCCTTCGTCGGCTCGGGCCAGATCGGCTTCACGATCCTCTCGCTGACCGTCTCGCTGATCGCGGTGCTGATCCCCCTGCTGTTCATGGGCGACATCGTCGGGCGGCTGTTCCGCGAGTTCGCGCTGACGCTCTCGGCGGCGATTCTCGTGTCGGCGGTCGTCTCGCTCACCCTGACGCCGATGCTGTGCGCGAAGCTCCTCAAGCCCGTCGCCGACCATCGCCCCGGGGCCTTCGCGCGCGCCGCCGAGCGGCAGTTCGAGCGGCTGGTCGACTTCTACGGCCGCACACTGCGGTGGGTGCTCGGCCATCAGACCGCCACGTTGATCGTCGCCGTCGCCACCCTCGGGCTGACCCTGACGCTCTACTTCTTCGTGCCGAAGGGCTTGTTCCCGATCCAGGACACGGGCGTGATCCTCGGCATCTCGGAGGCACCGCAGAACATCTCGTTCGACGCGATGGCCGAGCGCCAGCAGGCGCTCGGCCGGGAGATCTTGAAAGATCCGGCCGTCGCCAGCATCTCGTCGTTCATCGGCATCGACGGCACCAACACGACCCTGAACAGCGGGCGCGTGCAGATCACGCTCAAGCCGCTCGCCGAGCGCGGCGAGAGCGTGGGCGACGTGATCGCGCGTCTGAGACCGGCGCTGGCCCGAGTGGACGGGATCACGCTCTACCTGCAGCCGGTCCAGGACCTGACCGTCGAGAACCGCGTGAGCCGGACGCAGTTCCAGTACAGCCTGGAGGATCCCGACGAAGTCGAGCTCAGGACGTGGGCGCCCCGCTTCGTCGGGCGCCTGCGCGCGCTGCCCGAGCTGTCCGACGTGGCGACGGATCAACTCGACCAGGGGCTGCAGGCGCTCGTGCAGATCGACCGCGCCACCGCCTCGCGTCTTGGTATCACGCCGCAGATGATCGTCGACGCGCTGTACAACGCGTTCGGCCAGCGTCAGATCTCGACGGTGTTCACGCAGCTGAACCAGTATCGGGTCGTGCTCGAGGTCCTGCCGGACTTCCGCATGGATCCCTCGATGCTCGACCGGGTCTACCTGCGTTCCGCGGCGGGTGGCCAGGTGCCGCTCTCGACCCTCGCGACGATCGAGCAGCGCGCCACAGCGCTGGCGATCAGCCACCAGGGCCAGTTCCCCGCGGTCACCGTCTCGTTCAACCTGGCGCCCGGCGTCTCGCTGGGCGCCGCCGTGACGTCGATCGACCGGGTCACGCGCGAGGTCGGCATGCCGCCGAGCATCCAGACGGGGTTCCAGGGCGCCGCGCGCGCGTTTCAGGCCTCACTGGCCAACCAGCCGTTCCTGATCCTGGCCGCGATCGTCACCGTCTACATCGTGCTGGGCGTGCTCTACGAGAGCTGGATCCACCCGATCACGATCCTGTCCACCCTGCCCTCGGCGGGGCTCGGCGCGCTGCTGGCCCTCCTGCTCGTGCGCCTCGACCTGTCGGTCATCGCGCTGATCGGCATCATTCTCTTGATCGGCATCGTCATGAAGAACGCGATCATGATGATCGACTTCGCGCTCGACGCCCAGCGCACGCAGGGTCGCTCGGCGCGCGAGGCGATCGAGCAGGCCTCGCTCTTGCGCTTCCGTCCGATCATCATGACCACGATGGCCGCGCTGCTGGGCGGCGTGCCGCTCGCGTTCGGTCACGGCGTGGGCTCCGAGCTCCGCGAGCCGCTGGGCGTCGCGATCGTCGGCGGGCTGATCGTGAGCCAGGTGCTCACGCTCTACACGACGCCCGTGATCTACCTGGCGTTCGATCGTGTGGCCGAGCGCCTCGCGCGCCGCGGCGCGCGAGCGGGCCGCCGCGCCGCGCATCCGGTGACGGCACCGTGAGCCTGTCGAGCCCGTTCGTCCGCCGGCCGGTCGGCACGACCTTGCTGACGATCGCGCTCGTCATCGCCGGGACGATCTCGTTCCGGCTCTTGCCGGTGGCTCCGCTGCCCCAGGTCGACTTCCCGACGATCTCGGTCGTCGCGGGCCTGCCGGGCGCCAGCCCCACGACGATGGCGGCGGCGGTCGCCACCCCGCTCGAGCGTCAGTTCGGGCGCATCGCCGGGATCACCGAGATGACGTCGGTCAGCTTCCTCGGCGCCTCGACGATCGCGCTGCAGTTCGACCTGGCGCGCGATATCAACGGCGCCGCGCGCGACGTGCAGTCGGCGATCGCGGCCGCGGCGGGCCAGCTGCCGCCGAACCTCCCGAGCCTGCCGACGTACCGGAAGGTGAACCCCGCCGACGCGCCGATCATGATCATGGCGCTCACGTCGAAGACCGTCGACAAGGGGCGCATGTACGACATCGCGTCGACGGTGCTGCAGCAGAAGATCGGCCAGCTCGAGGGCGTCGGTCAGATCTTCGTCGGCGGCAGCTCGCTGCCGGCGGTGCGCGTCGACCTGAACCCGATGGCGCTCGCGCGCTACGGTATCGGGCTCGACGAGGTCCGCCGCGTGCTCGCGGCCGCGAACGTCAACCGCCCCAAGGGCCAGCTCGACAACGGGCGGTACACCTGGGAGATCAACGCCACCGATCAGCTCCGCCGTGCCCCCGAGTACGAGCCGCTGATCGTGGCCTGGCGCAACGGCGCGCCGGTGCGCCTGATCGACGTGGCGCGCGTCGAGAGCGCGGTCGAAGACCTCCGCGCCGGTGCGGTCTCCAACGGCGAGACCGCGGTCGTCCTCGTCATTTTCCGCCAGCCCGGCGTCAACATCATCGACACCGTCGACCGGATCCGCGCCGAGCTGCCGTACCTGCGCGCGCTGGTCCCGGCCGAGATCACCCTGCGCCCGGTGCTCGACCAGACCGTGACCATTCGCGCGTCGGTCAAGAACGTCGAAGAGGCGCTGATCATCTCGATCGCGCTGGTGGTGCTGGTCGTGTTCCTGTTCCTCCGGAACGTCCGCGCGACGATCATCCCGGGCGTCGTGGTGCCGGTCTCCTTGATCGGGACCTTCGCGATCATGTACCTCGTCGGCTACAGCATCGACAACCTCTCGCTGATGGCGCTGACCGTGGCCACGGGCTTCGTCGTCGACGACGCGATCGTCGTGGTCGAGAACGTCATGCGCCACATCGAGCGCGGCGTGGGCGTGCTCGAGGCGACGCTGACCGGCGCCAAGGAGATCGGCTTCACGGTGCTGTCGATGAGCATCTCGCTGGTCGCGGTGTTCATCCCGATCTTGTTGATGGGCGGCATCGTCGGCCGGCTCTTCCGCGAGTTCGCGGTGGTGCTCTCGGTCGCGGTCCTGGTGTCGCTGGCGATCTCGCTGACGACGACACCGATGATGTGCGCGCTCCTGCTCCGGCCGCACGACCCGCACCATCGGCCGCGCCTGGCGGTGCTGGGCGAGCGGATCTTCGACGCGATCACCCGCGCGTACGGCCGGACCCTGACGGTCGTGTTGCGCCACCCCGCGATCGTGATGATCATCTTCCTTTCGACGTTCGCGGTGAACGTGCACCTGTTCAACATCGTGCCGAAGGGGTTCTTCCCGCAGCAGGACAACGGGCGCCTGGCCGCGAACATCGTCGCCCAGCAGGACGTCTCGTTCGCGACCATCCAGGAAAAGATGGTGCGCTACGCGAACATCCTCAAAGATGATCCGGCCATCGATACGGTGACACTGTTCACCGGCGGCGGCGGCGGGCGCGGGACCACGGCCAACACCGGCCGCGGCTTCATCTCGCTCAAGCCGCGCGAAGAACGCAAGATCTCGGCGGACGAGGTCATCACGCGCCTGCGTCCCAAGCTCGCGCAGGTGCCCGGCGCCACGCTCTACCTGCAGGCCGTCCAGGACGTGCGCCTGGGCGGGCGCTCGAGCAACGCGCAGTACCAGTTCACCCTGCAGAGCGACGACCTCGAGCTCTTGAACGCGTGGGCTCCGCGTCTGCTACGCGCGATGCGCGAGATGCCCGAGCTCCGCGACGTGAGCAGCGATCAGCAGAACCGCGGGCTAGAAGTCCCGGTAGTCATCGATCGCGCCACCGCCGCGCGTCTGGGCGTGAGCACGCGGATGATCGACGACACGCTCTACGACGCCTTCGGGCAGCGCCAGGTGTCGACCATCTACAGCTCGCTCAACCAGTATCACGTCGTGATGGAGCTCGAGCCGCGCTACTGGGAGCGCCCCGACGCGCTCTCGAACATCTACGTGCGCTCGACCACCGGCCAGAGCGTGCCGCTCACCGCGGTCACGAAGTTCCAGATGGGCACCGGCCCCATCCAGGTGAACCACCAGGGCCTGTTCCCGTCGGTCACGATGTTCTTCAACCTGGCGCCGAACGTGGCGCTGGGCGACGCGGTCAAGGCGATCGACGCCGCCGAGCACAAGATGGGCTTCCCCGGCAACATCACCGGGCGCTTCACGGGCACCGCGCAAGCTTTCCAGGCCGCGCTCGCGAATCAGCCGCTCCTGATCCTGGCGGCGCTGGTCACGGTCTACATCGTGCTCGGCGTGCTCTACGAGAGCCTGATCCATCCGTTCACGATCTTGTCCACGCTGCCGTCGGCCGGCGTGGGCGCGCTGCTGGCCCTCTTGATCTGCGGGATGGACCTGTCGGTGATCGCGATGATCGGGATCATCCTGTTGATCGGGATCGTGAAGAAGAACGCGATATTAGTGATCGACGTCGCGCTCGACCTCGAGCGCAACCACGGCCTGGGCGCCCGCGACGCCATCCACCGGGCGTGCCTGCAACGGTTCCGGCCGATCTTGATGACGACGATGGCCGCGCTGCTCGGCGCGTTGCCGCTGGCCCTCGGCACCGGCACCGGCTCCGAGCTCCGCCGCCCGCTCGGCATCACCGTCGTGGGCGGCCTCCTCCTGAGCCAGCTCCTGACCCTCTACACCACGCCCGTCATCTACCTCTACATGGAGCGCTTCCGCGTCGCGATGAGCCGCGCAGCCGTCCGCACGCGCGCCGCCCTCGGCCTAGGCTCCGCCCACCCCGGCACCGCCCGCCCCTAGCTCGCACGCGACACAGGCTGGCGCGCACTCCCAGCCAAACGACCTGACCGAAGAAACTGCCCAAACAAGCTGTCCGAACAAGCTCCGAACAACCTCCCAACAAGCTTCGCGACTAAGTCCGGACTACGACCGGCAACAGGAGGCGGGCGGGTGGCGCAGGGCACGGCCCGGACGCCGCGGCCGAAGTGGGCCCCCCTCGTCCCGCCCGCAGCGCGAAGCGCTGCGAATCGGGCGAGCGGGTGACGCAGGCCGCGCGTCCGGGCCGTGCCCTGCGACAGGACCCGCCCGTCTCAAGTACGCGCCGGACAGCTAGCCGTCCGAGTCGGACGAGCTAGACGAGCCGGACGAGCTGGAAGAGCCGGACGAACCGGAAGAGCCCGACGAGTCGGAAGGAGGCTCGACGAAGCTAAAGCCGAAGCGACCCTTGATGCAGAGATGCCCGCCGGTGACGGAGACGTCAGCCGGCGACATCACCCGCACGATGCGGTTGTCCTGCACGTGGAGCGAGAGTGTGCACCCCACGCCGCAATACGGGCAGATCGTATCGGTCACGCGCTGCCGCGACTCGTCCCACGTGCCGGCGCCGCGCATGTCGTGCTCGCGCTTGAACATGAGCGCGCCGGTAGGACAGACGCCGATGCAGTTGCCGCAGTAGACGCAGGCCGAGTCCGGGAGCGGCACGTCGGCCTCGGTCGAGATACGCGCGTCGAATCCGCGGCCGGCCACCGCGATCGCGAACGTGTTCTGCGCGTCGACGCCGCACGCCTCGACGCACTTGTAGCAAAGGACGCACTTGCTGTAGTCGCGTATGTAGAGGTCGTTGTCGACCTTCACCGGCTGCGCGACCGTCTCGGACGTCCGACCCTCCGGCGCTTCGTGATGGCCGGGCTCGCGCGCGTCGCGCTCGCCGGCGGCGGCCTGCGCGGCGGCCGGGCCGTACCGGCCAGGCTGGGCGCCGTAGCGCGCCACCAGGTCGTCGACGCCCGGCGCGGTGGAGAGGTCGACGGACGATGCCAGCAGCTCGATCACCATCCGCCGCGAGACGCGCACGCGCTCGGACTCGGTGAGGATCGTCATGCCGGGCTCCACGCGTCTCGAGCAGGCCGGCACGAGCACACGCGAGCCCGTTACCTCGACGACACACACGCGACAGACGTTGACCGGCGTCAGGGTCGGCAGGAAGCAAAGCGTGGGCACGTCGATCCCGCGCGCGCGGCACGCGTCGAGGATCGTCGAGCCGGTCGCGACCGTCACGGGCTGCCCGTCGATTGTCACGCTGATCGGCGGCGCGGCCGGGCGCTCCGGGGCCGCGGGCGGGCGCGTCGGCGGCGGCGGGGGCTTGAACCAGATCGGCTCGGGCTTCATGACCGTCTCCCCGCGATCGCCAGGCGAAAGATCGCAGACTCGACCGCGCTCGACGCCGTCTGACCGAGGCCGCAGATCGAGGCGTCGCGCATCACCTGGCCGAGATCCTTCAAGAGCGCCAGCTCGTCCTGGTCCGAGCCGAGCGGGCGGCCGGCCCGCAGCCGCGCCAGGAGCTCCTCCTGCCGGACCGTTCCCACCCGACAGGGCACGCACTGGCCGCACGACTCGTCGCGAAAGAACTCGGCGATGCGCCGAACGATGTCGACGAGATCAATCGACTCGCCGAACGCCATGACGACGCCGGAGCCGAGCGTGGCGCCGATCGCCCGGGTGCCCTCGAAGGTCAGCGCGACGTCCAGATCGCCCGGCCCAACGAACACGCCGGCCGCGCCGCCGAGCAGGACCGCGCGGACGGGGCGCGCCCCGGCCAGCTCGAGCAGCTGGCGCAGGGTGATCCCGAACGGTGACTCGTAGAGACCGGGGCGCGCCACGTCGCCCGACACGCAGAAGAGCTTGGGGCCGGTCGAGCCGCCCGTGCCGATCCCGCCGTAGGCGGCGCCGCCCTCGCGGATGAGCGCGGGCACGTTCACGAGCGTCTCGACGTTGTTCACGACGGTCGGTTTGCCGAAGAGCCCTACCTGCACCGGGAACGGCGGCTTGTTGCGCGGCTCGCCGCGCTTGCCCTCGATCGAGTTGAACAGCGCAGTCTCCTCGCCGCAGATGTACGCGCCGGCGCCGCGCCGGATCTCGATGTCGAACGCGAACCCGGCGCCGAGCACGTTGGCGCCCAGGAGCCCCGCCGCACGCGCGGCGGCGATGGCGCCGGCCATGCGCTCGGCGGCCAGCGGGTATTCGCCGCGCAAGTAGAGGAACCCGCGCTCGCAGCCGGTCGCGAAGCCCGCGAGCGTCATGCCCTCGACCACCGCGAACGGATCCTCCTCCATCAAGAGGCGATCCTTGAACGTTCCGGGCTCGGACTCGTCGGCGTTGCACACGAGGTAGTGCGGCCGTGCCTCGGCCTTCGCCACCGCGTCCCACTTGCGTCCGGTCGGGAACGCGGCGCCGCCTCGTCCGACCAGCTTCGAGGCGACGACCTCGTCGATGACCCCGGCCGGGCCGATCTCGACCGCGCGCGCGAGCGCCCGGTAGCCCTCGCTCGCGCGATACGCGTCGAGGCTCGTCGGATCGACGCGGCCCATGCGGCCGAGCAAGCGCAGCCCGGCTTGTCCGGCTTGCGGCACGGACTCCGACACGACGGAGCGCCCGCCGGCCGGCCGATTCGCGCCAAGGCGCGTATCGCTGACCTCCGGCGGGCGGCGGAGCACGCCGAGGAGCTGCTCGGCTCCGCCCTCGACCGGCGCCACCGTGATCGTGCGCGGCCTCTCGCCCGCCACGGTCAGCATCGCGGCCGGCGCCCGCTCGCACTGGCCCAGGCACGGGCTGCGCAGCCACGCTACCCCGCCGCCGTTGTTGCCGGTCGAGCCCGGCAGGCCCACGGCGTGCTCGAGCGCTTCGCAGAGGGCCTCGCCGCCACGGATGCGGCACGCGATGTCGTCGCACACGTGCGCGACGATCGGCGGGCGCGGCTTCGTGGAGAGCAGATGGTAGAACGTGACGACGCCCCACAGCTCGGCCGGAGGCACATGGAGGCGGTGGCTGATGTGGTTGAGCGCGCCGCGGCTCACCCAGCCCGTTCGCGCCTGCACGGCGTGCAGCGCCGGCAACACCAGATCGCGCCGCGCGCCGTCGGCGACGACGGCGTCGATCGCGGCGCGCTCGACGTCGTTGGCGGTCGGGCCGACGATCTTGAGGTCGATCGGCTCAGGCTCCCAGCCGCTCGATGCGGATCGCGGTCGCCTTGAACTCGGCCGTCCCCGACTTGGGATCGGTCGCGTCGATCGTCAAGAGATTCGTCGCCACGTCGTCGGGGAAGTGCATGGTCATGAACGTGAGCCCGGCGCGCAGGCCGTCGTCGTAGCGGACGGGCACGTCGACGGCGCCGCGGCGCGAGCGCACGCGAACGATCTCGCCCTCGCGCAGCCCGTACCGAGCGGCGTCCTCGGGCGAGACGTCCAGGCTCTCGCCGCGCCGGAGCGGCGAGCTGTAGCCCGAGCTCTGCACGCCGGTGTTGTACTCATCGAGCCGGCGGCCCGTGGTCAGGCGCAGCGGAAACTCCGCGTCGAGCTTGTCCACGGGCGGATCGTGCTCGACCGGGACGAACGCCACGCGCGGGCCGCGAATCGGCCGCTCCCAGAGCCGGCTGTGCAGGAACATCTCACCCGGATGCTCGTCGTCGTAGCACGGCCACTGAAGCCCGCCGTGCTTTTCCAGGCGCGCGTAGCTCATCCCGGCGTGCATCGGCGAGAGTCCGCGGACCTCGTTCCAGATCGTCTCCGCGTCCGGACGGCCCCAGTCGCGGCCGAGGCGCTTCGCCAAATCAAACAGGATCGTCAAGTCATCGCGGGCGCCCGGCGGTGCGTCGACGGCCTTGCGCACGCGCTGCACGCGCCGCTCGCTGTTGGTCACGGTGCCCTCGGACTCGCACCATGCAGCACTCGCGGGCAGGACGACGTCAGCCATCTCGGCGGTCTTCGTGAGGAACAGGTCCTGCACCAGGAGAAAGTCGAGCCCCTCGAGCAGGTGTTGGGCATGGTGCTGATCGGCCTCGGACTGGAGCGGGTTCTCGCCGATCACGTACAGCGCGCGGAGATCGCCGCGCTCCATCGCCTCGAACATCTGCGAGAGGTGCCAGCCGCGCTCCGGGGGAATCGTCGCTTTCCACGCGCGCTCGAACTTCACCCTGAACTCGTCGTTCTCGACGTGCTGGAAGCCCGTCAACCGATCCGGCAGGGCGCCCATGTCGCCGCCGCCCTGGACGTTGTTCTGTCCGCGCAGCGGATTGAGCCCCGAGCCGTAGCGGCCGACGTGGCCGGTCAAGAGCGAGAGGTTGACGAGGGCCAGCACGTTGTCGACCGCGTTGTGGTGCTCGGTGATCCCGAGCGTCCAGCAGATCATCGCGCGGCGCGCGCGGGCATAGTCGTGCGCCATCTGGCGAATCGTCGCGGCCGGCACGCCGGTCTCGCGCTCGGCGTAGGCGAGCGTGTAGGGCTCGACCGCCGCGCGATACTCCTCGAACCCCGTCGTCGCGTTGTCGATGAAGTCGCGATTCTCCAGGCCGGCGGCGATGATCTCGCGGCCCATCGCGTTGGCGAGCGCGATGTCCGAGCCGACGTCGAGCGCCGCCCAGAGCTCCGCCCACTGCACAGAGCTCGTCCGTCGCGGGTCGACGGCGTGAAGCCGCGCCCCGTTCCGGAGGCCCTTGAGCACGTGATGGAAAAAGATCGGATGCGTCTCCCGCGCATTCGATCCCCAGAGCAGAAACAGATCGGTCTCTTCAGCCTCCTGGTACGAGCTCGTACCACCCCCCGCGCCGAATACCGTCGCCAGCCCGGCGACGCTGGGCGCGTGTCACGTACGGTTGCAGCTGTCGATGTTGTTGCTGCCGATCACGCTCCGCGCAAACTTCTGGGCCATGAAGTTCGTCTCGTTCGTGCTCTTCGAGCAACTGAACAGACCGAACGCGCGCGGCCCGTGCCGGTCGACGACGCGCCGGAGCCCGGCCGCGGCGCGGTCGAGCGCCTCGTCCCACGTGGCGGCCCGAAGGCCGCGCGGGCCCTTGGCGTCGCGGACGAGCGGCTGGGTGAGCCTCTGATACGTGCGAGCCATGCTTGACACCCCCTTTCCGATCCGGATTGCGTGACTCATCGGGAAGCTTACTGCGGATGGCGGTGGCTTCGCTGATGGACGCGAATCGGACGATACTATGCCGGGGAAAACAGAGTCAAATCGCCGGGTTGACTCCGCCGGCCCCATCGGACACCATCCCCAGGATGAGCGACGGAACTAACGGTGGTCGGGCGGAGGCCTTCCAGGCGCTGCGCGAGTCCGAGGAGCTCCATCGCGCCACCCTCGAGAGCATCTCGGACGCGGTGTTTCTCACCGACGACGACGGCGTCTTCACGTTCGTGTGCCCCAACGTCGACGTGATCTTCGGATACGCGCCCGACGAGGTCCACGCGATGACGCGAATCAGCCGTCTGCTGGGCGACAACCTGTTCGATCACGCCGAGCTGGCAGCGCGCGGCGAGATCAAGAACATCGAGCGCGAGGTGACCTCGAAGTCGGGCGAGCGACGCTCGGTCCTCATCCACCTCAAGAAGGTCGCGATCCAGCGCAGCACGGTCCTCTACACCTGCCGCGACGTCACCGAGCGCCGGCACGCGGAGGAGGAGCTACGCGCGGCGCGCCTGAATCTCGCGCATGCCTCGCGCCTGGCCCTGGTCGGCGAGCTGATGGCGTCGCTCGCCCACGAGGTCAACCAGCCGCTCACGTCGATTCTCAACAACGCGAGCGCCGGGCTTCGCGGGCTGACCGCCGGCGCCTCGATCCCGGCGGCCGAGCTCGACGAGATCTTCGCCGACATCCGCGACCAGGGCCGGCGCGCCGGCGAGGTCATCGAGCGGGTTCGGGCGCTGGCCGGCAAGCGGCCGCTCGAGCTTCAGGCGCTGGACATGAACCAGATCGCTGGTGAGATCGTGTCCCTGGTGCGCGGCGAGGCGCGCCGGCGTGGCGTCACGCTCCGGACCGACCTGGTGCCGGCGCTGCCGGCGATCGGCGCCGATCGGGTGTCGCTGCAGCAGGTGATGCTGAACCTGATGCTGAACGGCATGGACGCCATGGACCATCTCGAGGAGCCTGAGCGACACCTGGTCGTCAGCACCCGCGGCGTGACGAACGCAGTCGAGGTCGCGGTGAGCGACACCGGCCACGGCATTCCCTCCGACCGGCTGCCCAGGCTCTTCGACGCGTTCTTCACGACGAAGAAGGACGGCCTCGGCCTTGGCCTGGCCATCGCGCGCTCGATCGTCGAGGCGCACGGCGGCCGCATCTGGGCGGAAGATCACGGCGGGCGCGGCGCCACGTTTCGCCTGGCGATTCCGGCCGTCCAGCTTCACTAGACGAAAGTCCCTCGGCTCGCCTCCCTTCGTCCGATACCCGACGACGCCGGCGCTCGCTAGCCTCGGGCGATCTCGGACGGCGAAAGGAGCCGCGTATGATCCAGGGCAAGCTCGTGGCGTTCCTCGTCACGCTCGCGATCCTCGGCACGACGGGGATCGCGGCGCCCCAGTCAGAGGAAGGCGTCGCCAACTTCTACGGCGACAAGTTCCAGGGTAAGAAGACGGCGAGCGGCGAAGTGTTCGACAAGAGCGGGCTCACCGCGGCCCACAAGAAGCTGCCGTTCGGCACCAAGGTCAAGGTGACGAACGTCGACAACGGCAAGAGCGTCGTGGTCACCGTGAACGACCGCATGGCCGCGTCGAACCCCGCCGTCATCGACGTCACCCGTCGCGCCGCCGAGGAGCTCGACTTCGTGAAGTCGGGCAAGGCCAAGGTGAAGGTCGAAGTCCAGAAGTAGGATCGGCGCCCACCGGGGCCGCTCGGCCGGCCCCGTGCTTTTCACGCCGCCGACCGTTATAGCGTATGAGGCCATGGCTCCACGGTCAGCGGCGGCGGAGATCCCCCCGGGCGGCGACGACGAGCGCCTGCTGATCGAGGCCGCGAAGGCCGATCCGAGCCGGTTCGCCGAGCTCTACGAGCAGAATGCGGATCGCCCGCAACGCCGTCGCCGACCGCTGGCAGCGTCAGGCTCGCGAGCGCGGCGAGCCGGCGCCCGGGCCGCTCGACGAGGGGCAGCCGGACGACACCGATCGCCGCGCGATGCTCGCCGAGCTGGTCAGCCGCCTGCCCCACGACCAGCAGCGCGTGGTCCTCGCCCGCTTCGTCGAGCAGAAGAGCACCCGCGAGATCGCCGAGACGCTCGGACGCACGGAGGGCGCCGTGAAGCAGCTGCAGTTCCGCGCGCTCGAGACCTTGCGAGCGCGCATGAGGGACGTCCATGAGTGACGAGTCTCGGATCGAGCGTCTGGCCGAGGCCCTGGAGGGCCTGCTCGCCCGCCCCGACGCGCCCCTGCCCTCCGGCGACGCCGAGATGACCGAGCTCCTGCGCATCGCCCACGACCTGCGTGATCTGCCCAGTCCGTCGTTCAGGACGCGGCTTGGCGCGGATCTCTCGAGGAGAGCCGCCATGAGCACGACCGCCATCGGCACCGCCACGCGCCACGGCATTGGAGCGTCACGCCGTATCTGGCCGTTCGGCCCGCTCTCGAGCTGATCGAGTTCGTGAAGCGCGCGTTCGGCGCCGAGGAGCTCCTGCGCACCACCGGCTCGGCCGGCGGCGTACACGCCGAGGTGCGCATCGGTGACACGCGCGTGATGATCGGCGGCGGCAGCGCCTGGGGCGGCGCGCCGACGCCGACGGGGCTACATCTCTACGCGCCCGACGCCGATCAGGCTCTATCACGCCGCGGTCGAGGCCGGTGCGGCACCGATGCACGGCCCGGACGTACCTGCACCCGCGCGGCGCTCCGGCGCTGATCGAGTTCCTGAAGCAGGCCTTCGCGGCCGAGGAGATGGAGGTCCATCGCGAGCGCGACACGATCGTCCACGCGAAGATCCGTCTGGGCGGCTCGGTCATCGAGATGGGCGAGGCGCACGGCGAATGGGGGCCGATGCCGACGATGTTCTACGTCTACGTCGACGACGTCGACGCGTGGTACCGGCGGGCGCTGGCGGCCGGCGCCACGTCGACGGAGGAGCCCGCCCTGCAGCCCTACGGCGAGCGGCGCGCGGCGGTGCGCGACGCGTTCGACAACGAGTGGTATCTCGCGGCGCCGGCGTCCTGATCAGCTACTGGCTGGTTCCCCTCAACCGGTTTTCGGAAAATCGTACAGGGTCGCTGCATTCTCGACCAGGACGCGATGGCGGACCTTCTCGTCGGGCACCCAGTCGGTGAGCAAATCGAAGAGCACGGCGTCGTCGGGCAGCTGCTTTGATTGCTCGGTCGGATGCGGCCAGTCGCTGCCCCAGACGCACCGCTCCGGCATCGCTTTGGCGTACGCGCGCGCGACCGCGCTCGTGTCCGAATAGGTCGGCGGCCCCACCTTGGTGTCGCCGTACGCGCCGGACAGCTTGACCCACGTACGGCCCTTGTCCATGAGCGCGCGGACCTTGGCGTAGAGCGGATGGTTGACGCCGTCCGGCTGCGGGATGTGCGCGAGGTGATCGAAGACGATCTGCGAGGGCACGCGCTCGAGGATCGGCATGATCTCCATGATCTTGGCCGCCGGCGCATTGATCTGGATGTGCCAACCCAGATCGTTGACCCGTCTGGACAGAGGCTCGATCATCTCGGGCGTCGTGGCTCCCGCCTGCGCAATGTTGAAGCGGATCCCGCGCACGCCGAGCCGGTGCATGCGCTTGAGCTCATCGGTTGACACGGTGTCGTCGACGACCGCCACCATCCTGGCGCTCGGCCCGAACGCGGCCAGCGCCTCCAGATGCCAGCGGTTGTCGGTGCCGTACGTGGACGGCTGCACGAGCACGTTGCGGGTCGTGCCGATGCGCTTCTGCAGCGCGCGATAGTCCTCGACCAGCGCGTCGCCGGGCCGCAAGGTCGATCGCGGGTCGACCGGGTACTTCGCGTTGTAGACGTGATGGTGGCAGTCGGCGGCGTTAGCGGGCGCCTTGAGCTTCGGGGCGGCGGTGCCCGCCGACCACTTGACCTGCTCGGCCTCGGCGGGGCGCGCGTGCGCCGCGATCAACGCTACCGAAGCCACCTTCAGCACTTCACGACGGTTCCATACCCGAGTGGTCATCGCATCCTCCTGGCGGCCGCAGCCGCGTCGTCGCGGTCGCGAGCCTACCACGAGATGCGCGCTCACATGCCCATGGCCACCCACTCGAGCAGAGCCAGCGCCAGGAAGATCGTTACGATCAAAGTACCCACGATCGTCGCCATCTCGGTCCTCCTTCGGCTTCGCGTTCGTCACGCCGACCCGAGAGGGCAACCCAGATGCCAGACATCAAATGCAGCGATTTCGCCGCCTTTACAAGGGAAATGGGCGGCCCCGCGGCGGGCATCGTGCCCGCTGCAGGTAATCCGCCCGAGCCCGACTACTTCGTCACGGCATCGCGCATCCGGGCCAGCGCCGATCCGTAGATGTGATCGGGGCGCACCACCATCGCGACGCGCTTGTCGGCCGCCGTGATCCGGTCGTACTGCTCCCAGTCCGCGCTGCGCCGGCGAGTCGTCGCGCTGAAGATGTGGCGGCGGGCCTTGCGCAAGGTCTCGGGATCGGTGTTGCCGGAGTGAACGAGCTCGGCCCGGCCCTCGAACACGAGAAAGCCCGACCACCAGTCGACGTGCGAGACCAGCACCGAGCAGCGAGGATCGCGCAGGAGGTTTTTGAACTTCGCGCGCGTCTCGGTGATCGAGATGCCGACGCCGCCGTCGCGCGGGTAGACGGTGACGATGCTCAGCTGCGGCATCCCGTTGCGTCGAAACGACGTGAGGACGCCCTGCGGGTTGTCGTGGAGGAACTGCTCGATCTGCGGCGGCAGCGGCTTCGACGTCGGCATTCGGGCCCCCTGAGCGAAGATGCCGTCGACGGGCGACGGCTCGACCCGAATTCTAGCGCGCGGCCTCCGGCACGGGGCGCCGCCGATCGCGGCGCCCCGTGCTCGTGAGGAAGGACCCTAGACCGTCAGCTGGTCGCGGATCGGCAGGCGGCGGATACGCTTGCCCGTCGCCGCGAAGATCGCGTTGCAGATCGCCGGCGGAATCGGCGGCACGCCCGGCTCGCCCACACCGCCCATCACCTTCGTGTAGTCGCTGCTCGGAATGATGTGCACCCGGATCTCCCGCGGCGCCTCGGGCATGCGGGTGACCTGGTACGAGTCGAAGTTGTTCTGCTCGACGCGGCCGTTCTTGAAGGTGATCTCGCCGAGGGTCGCCACGCCGACACCCATGATCACCGCACCTTCCATCTGCGACCGCACACGGTCCGGATTCACGGTCGGGCCGCAGTCCACCGCGACGTCGACGCGCGGAATCGTCATGACACCCTTGGCGTCGACCGCCACGTGCGTCACCGCGGCGATGTAGCTCACGAAGCTGTAGTGACCGGCGATGCCGAGCCCCTGCCCCTTCGGCAGCTTCTTGCCCCAGCCGGCCTCGCGCGCCGCTGTCTCGATCACCCGGCGCAGGCGCCCGGTGTCGATGGGATACCGATCGGGCGACTCGCCGTGGTTCCAGGTGTCGCCGAGCTTCTCGGGATTCAGGACCTTGGTGGGCCCGATGACCTCCAGCAGGAAATCCTTCGGATCGCGGCCCGCGGCCGCGGCCAGCTCGGCCACGAACGACTGCACCGCGAACGCGTGCGGGATGTTCGAGACCGAGCGGAACCAGCCGATGCGCGTGTGCGCGACCGCCTCGGGGTTCTCGATACGGACGTTTGGGATCGCGAACGGCACGTTGATCACGCCCATGCCGAGCTCGATCGCAAACTCGTTTTTTGCCTCAGCGTTGAATGTGGACAGGATCGTGGGCGCCACGCTGCGGTGCAGCCACGCCACCGGCTTGCCGCTCGCGTCGACGCCGGCCTCGAGATGCTCCACCGACACAGTGTGGTAGTACGCGTTGTGCAGATCATCGTCGCGCGTCCACGTGACCTTCACCGGCTTACCGTCGACCGCCTTCGACAGCACCGCCGCCTCGATGCCGTAGTCCGGCTTCGACTTGCGCCCGAAGCCGCCGCCCAGCAACGTGACGTTCACGGTGACGTCGTCCGCCGACATGCCGAGCCGCTTGGCGACCAGATCGCGCGCGGCCTGCGGCGACTGGAAGCAGCCCCAGACCTCGCACTTGCCGTTCACGATGCGGGCGGTCGCGGCCGGCGGCTCCATCGTCGCGTGCGCCAGGTGCGGGATGTAGTACTCGGCCTGGTGGCGCTTGGCGGCGCCGCTCGCGGCCTTGTCGAAATCGCCGTCGTTGCGCACGACCTTGCCGGGCTTGCGCGCCGACTCCTCGAGGCCCGTTTTGTAGGTCGTCGAGTCGTAGCTGGCGTTCGCTCCGTCGTCCCACGTGATCTTCAGTGCCTGGCGGCCCTGCATGGCGGCCCAGGTGTTGCGCGCCAGCACCGCGACGCCGCCGACCGGATTGAAGTGCACCGGCAGCGGGCTCGGCTCGATCTGGACGACCTTCACCACGCCCGGCACCTTCAGCGCCTCGGTGTCGTCGACCTTGGCGACCTTGCCGCCCAGGACCGGCGGCCGCGCCACGACCGCATAGAGCATGTCGGGAAGTCGCGTGTCGATGCCGTACATCGCCTTGCCGGTCGCAATGTCGGGGCCGTCGACCAGCTTCAGCTGTCCCTTGCCGATGTAGCGGAAATCCTTCGGGTCCTTCAGACGGATCGCCGTCCGCTCGGGCACCGACTTGGTGGCGGCGGCCTTGGCGAGCGCGCCGTAGCCGAGGCGTCGCCCGCTCGCCTTGTGCACGACCTCGTGATTCTTCGCGGCGACCTCGCCGACCGGGACCTTCCACTGCTCGGCGGCCGCAGCCTCGAGCATCATGCGCGCAGCGGCGCCGCAGCGGCGCATCGGCTCGAAGAAGTGACGGGTGCTGCGCGAGCCGTCGGTGTCCTGGTTGCCGAACTTCTTCTCGTCGCCCTGCGCCTGCGCGACGCGCACGCGCTTCCAGTCGGCCTCGAGCTCGTCGGCCACGATCATCGGCATGCCGGTCCTGACGCCCTGCCCCATCTCGGACCGATGGCATACGATCGTGACGGTGCCGTCGTCGGCGATCGACACGAAGACCAGCGGGTTGTCGGTCCACCCGTTGGGCATGCCGTCGCGGCCGTACTTCTTGGCTTCCTGGGCGCGCGCGGGTGACGCCACGCCGACGGCCAGCACGAAGCCGCCGAGCGACATCCCCTTCAAGAAGCGGCGCCGGCTCACGTTGGCCACCACCACCGAATCCTCTCCCGCCGAGCGCAGCACGCGATCGACCACCGTCGCACTCATCACGCACCTCCCTTCGCCGCGGCCTGCTTGATCGCGGCGCGAATGCGCGTGTAGGTGCCGCAGCGACAGATGTTGCCGGCCATCGCGTCGTCGATCTGCTTGTCGGTCGGCTTGGGGGTGCGCTTGAGCAGCGCGGCGGCCGACATGATCTGGCCCGCCTGGCAGTACCCGCACTGTGGGACACCGACGTCGGTCCACGCCGCCTGCAGGGCCTTGCCGACCGAGTCGGCGCCGACCCCCTCGATCGTGACGATCTTCCGGTTCGCGACCGTCGAGATCGGCGTGATGCACGAGCGCACCGGCTGGCCGTCGACGTGTACGGTGCAGGCGCCACAGAGGGCCATGCCGCAGCCGAACTTGCTGCCGGTGAGCCCGATCTCGTCCCGCAGGGCCCACAGCAGCGGGGTCTCGCCAGGTACGTCCACGTTCTGGCGCTTACCGTTGATGTCGAGTGCGATCATCACGCCCTCCTCTCTTCAGGGAGCCCGCCCGGGAACCTCCGACGCCTCTGGACGATTGGCTGGATCAATATGTCATAATCCGCACAACGAAACTATAAGGACGCGCTGCTCCTCGCACACCGAGATATACGCGGAGGGAATGCCATGGCCCGCCTCACGATCAACGGCAAGACCAGCGAGGTGAATGTCGATCCCAACACCCCCCTGCTCTGGGCCATCCGAGAGCAGGTTGGCCTGACCGGCACCAAGTACGGCTGCGGCGTCGCGCTGTGCGGGGCCTGCACCGTCCACATGGACGGCCGGGCCGTCCGCTCCTGTGTGACGCCCGTCAGCACCGCGGTCGGGAAGAAGGTCACGACCATCGAGGGGCTGGCGACCAACGGCACCCTGCACAAAGTGCAGAAGGCCTGGGTCGACAACGAGGTGCCGCAGTGCGGCTACTGCCAGGCCGGCATGATCATGGCCGTCGCCGCGTTGCTGCGGGACAAGCCGAAGCCGACCGACGCCGACATCGACGCATCGATCACGAACATCTGCCGATGCGGCACCTTCCAGCAGGTCCGTGAGGCGATCCACGCCGCGGCAAAGGCGTAGGGAGGGAGAGGCCATGATCACCAAGACTCCGAAAGTCGGTCGCCGCTCCTTCATCGTCGGTGCAGCATCCGTTGGCGCCGGGCTCACGCTCGGGCTGAAGATCCCGTTCGGCACCAGCGTCGTGCGCGCCCAGGACGGCTCGCCGGAGATCAACGCCTGGATCGTCATCCGCCCGGACGATACCGTCGTGGTTCGGGTGGCGCGCTCCGAGATGGGCCAGGGCACGATCACCGGCCTTGCCCAGATGGCCGCCGAAGAGCTCGAGTGCAACTGGTCGAAGGTGACGACCGAGTATCCGACGCCGGGACAGAGCGTGGCCCGCAAGCGCCCGTGGGGCAACTTCTCCACCGGCGGCAGCCGCGGCATCCGTGAGTCGAACGAGTACGTCAGGAAGGGCGGCGCCACGGCCCGCGTGATGCTGGTCCAGGCCGCCGCGGACGCCTGGAAGGTGCCGGCGTCCGAGTGCAGCGCGGCGAACAGCGTGATCACGCACAAGCCAACCGGCCGCACGGTTACTTACGGCAAGGTCGCCGAAGCGGCCGCCAAGATCACGCCGCCGGCCGACGTGCCGCTGAAGGATCCCAAGGACTGGAAGATCATCGGCAAGTCGGTCAAGCGTCTGGACACGATCGACAAGGTGACCGGCGCCCAGGTCTACGGCGCCGACCTCAAGCTGCCCGGGATGCTCAACGCCACGATCAAGGAGTCTCCGGTCTTCGGCGGCAAGGTGCAGAGCTTCGAGGCCGACAAGGTCAAGAGCATGCCGGGTGTCCGCCACGTCCTGAAGGTGGGCGACACGGCCGTCGCCGTCGTGGCCGACACGTGGTGGCAGGCCAAGACCGCGCTCGACGCGCTGCCGATCAAGTGGGATGAAGGCCCGAACGCGAAGGTGTCGAGCGCCTCGATCGCCGAGACGCTGAAGGCCGGCCTCGACGCCGATCAGGCGTTCGTGCGCACGCAGGTCGGCGACGTGAAGGGCGCGATCGCCGGCGCCGCCAAGAAGGTCGAGGCGGTCTACGCGTATCCGTTCCTGAATCACGCGCCGATGGAGCCGATGAATGCGACGGCGAAGTACACGGCCGACAAGTGCGAGGTCTGGGTGCCGACGCAGAACGGCGAGGCCGCGTTCGCGGCGACCCTGGCGGCCTCTGGTCTGCCGGCCGACAAGTGCGAGGTCTACAAGATCAACCTCGGCGGCGGCTTCGGCCGGCGCGGCGCGTTCCACGACTACGTGACGCAGGCGGTGCTCATCGCCAAGCAGGTGCCGGGCACGCCCGTGAAGCTCCTGTGGACGCGTGAAGAGGATATGGTGCAGGGCCGGTATCACCCGGTCATGCAGGCCAAGCTGACCGGCGGTCTCGACGCCAACGGTAACCTCGTCGGCCTGCATCTACGGTTGTCCGGGCAGTCGATCCTCGCGGCCGTGTTCCCGCAGAATCTCCAGGACGGCCGGGACAACGCCACGTTCCAGGGCCTGGACCCGAGCGGTGACTTCACGTTCGGTTATACGGTGCCGAATCTGCTGATCGACCACGCCATGCGCAACACGCACGTGCCGCCCGGATTCTGGCGCGGCGTCAACATCAACCAGAACGCGATCTTCCTCGAGTGCTTCATGGACGAGCTCGCGAAGGCCGCGGGGCAGGACGCGCTCGAGTTCCGCAGAAAGCTGATGACCAAGCACCCCAAGCATCTGGCGGTGCTGAACGCGGTCGCCGACCGCGCGGGTTGGGGCAAGCCCGCGCCGCAGGGTGTCCATCGCGGCCTGGCACACATGATGGCGTTCGGCAGCTACGTGGCCGCGTGCGCCGAGGTCTCCGTCAACGGCGACAAGGTCAAGGTGCGCCGGATCGTGTGCGCCACCGACTGCGGCAACGCCGTCAACCCGGCTCAGATCGAGCGGCAGATCGCCGGCTCGTTCGTCTATGGGCTGTCCGCGGTATTCATGGAAGAGTGCACGGTCAAGGATGGACGGATCGAGCAAACCAACTTCCACAGCTTCGACTCGATGCGCATCGCGCAGATGCCGAAGGTCGAATCGATCGTCATGCCGTCCGGCGGCTTCTGGGGCGGCGTCGGTGAGCCGACGATCTGCGTGGCCGCGCCGGCAGTGCTCAATGCGTACGCCAACGCGACGGGCAAGCGCATCCGCACGTTCCCGCTGAAGAACCACGGCATCCAGATGGTGTAGACGTATGTTGAGGCTTCTCGCCGCCGCGATCGGGTTGATCTCGATCGCGGCGGCGGTGGGCGCATCGGCCGAGCCGCCGGCCGGAGCCGCGGCGTGCTCGGGCTGTCATCCAGCCTCGACCCGGGTGACCTCACCGGTGCCGCGGCTGGCCGGGCGTGACAGCGCCGCGATCGTGAAGGCCATACAGGACTTCCGCTCCGGAGCCCGAGCCGGCACCGTGATGGACCGAATCGCCAAGGGCTTCACCGACGAAGAAATCCAGGCGATCGCCGCCTGGTACGCTGCTCAGAAGTGAAACCCGGTCGTCGCGAATTCCTCAAGCTCGGCGTCGGCGCCGCCGCGGGCGCCGCGCTCTTCCCTGCTCGGGCCCGGGCACAGAGCACTGCGGCGCGCGTCGTCGTCGTCGGGGGCGGCTTCGCCGGCGCCAGCTGCGCGCGCGCGCTGCGCCAGGCCGATCGGCGCCTCGCGGTCACGCTGGTCGAGCCGAACCCGACCTTCACCGCGTGCCCGTTCAGCAACGCGGTGATCGTGGGGCTCAGAGAGCTGCGTGCCCAGCAATTCACCTACGACCGCATCGCGGCCGACGGCATCGTGATCGCGCGAACGACCGCGACCGGCGTCGATCCCCAGGCGCGCTCGCTCACGCTCGCTGACGGCGCGCGCCTTGCCTACGATCGCCTGGTGCTGGCGCCCGGCATCGACATCCGCTGGAACGCGCTGCCGGGCTACGACCAGGCGGCGGCCGCGCAGATGCCGCATGCCTGGCAGGCGGGCGACCAGACCTTGCTCCTGCGCCGGCAGCTCGAGGCCATGGACGACGGCGGCCTCGTCGTGATCTCGGCGCCGGCCAACCCGTTTCGCTGTCCGCCAGGGCCGTACGAGCGCGCGAGCTTGATCGCGTACTTCCTGAAGACCAAGAAGCCGAAGTCCAAGCTGATCATCCTCGACGCGAAGGACGCGTTCTCGAAGCAGCGGCTCTTCCAGCAGGCGTGGAGCGAGCTCTATCCCGGGCTCATCGAGTGGGTGTCCCTGTCCAAGGGCGGCAGCGTCACCTCGGTCGACCCGGCGACTCGCACGCTCGTGACCGACTTCGGCCGGCATCAAGCGAAGGTGGCCAACGTCATCCCCCCGCAGAAGGCCGGGCGCATCGCTGACGTCGCTGGTGTCACGGACCGCAGCGGATGGTGCCCGATCGATCCGGCGACGTTCGAGTCGAAGCTGCAGCCCGGCGTGCACGTCATCGGCGACGCGGCGATCGCGGGCGCGATGCCGAAATCCGCGTTCGCCGCGAACTCGCAAGCCAAGGCGTGCGCGGCGGCGGTGGCACAGCTCCTGACCGCCGCCACGCCGTCGACGCCGAAACTGATCAACACGTGCTACAGCCTGGTCGCGCCCGACTACGGGATCTCGGTCGCCGGCGTCTACCACCCGGCGAACGGTGTGCTCGCCGACGTGCCGGGCTCGGGCGGCCTGAGCCCCGCGGAAGCGCCGCGCGCGACGCGGGCGGCGGAGGCCGTGCTGGCCGAGGCGTGGTTCCGCACGATCACCGACGAGGTCTTCGGGTGAAACGGCTCGCGGCCGCGCTCGTCGCGGTCGGCGCCCTGACCGGTACGGCGTGCGCGGACGACGGGATCCCGCGTTCACTCACCGGCGCCAAGGGCGATCCCGCGCGCGGCCGCGCGATCGTCGTGAACCGCCAGGTCGGCCTGTGCCTGCTCTGCCACAGCGGGCCGTTCCCGGAGGAGCGCTTCCAGGGCAATCTCGCTCCCGATCTGAGCGGCGCCGGCAAGCGATCGACCGAAGCCCAGCTGAGGCTCCGGATCGCCGACTCGAGTCGAATCAACCCGGCGACGATCATGCCGGCGTATCATCGAACCGAGGGGCTGGTGCGCGTGGCGCCGGCCTGGCGCGGCAAGCCGGTCTTGACCGCGGAGCAGATCGAGGATGTGGTGGCGTTCCTCATGACCTTGAAGGATTGAATGAGCCGACAGACGTCGCGTCGTGAGTTCCTGAGGGCCGCGGGCGGCGCCGCCGCCGGCCTCGGTCTGGCCTCGGTCATCGCCGTCGGGCCCGCGCGCGCCACGCCGGCGTCGATGCAAGAGGCGATTCGCAAGGTCGTGGGCGCCGCGCAGGTCCAGACGGGACGGGTCAAGCTCGATCTGCCCCCGCTCTCGGAGAACGGCAACACGGTGCCGATGACGGTCACCGCGGAAAGCCCGATGACCGCCGCCGACCACGTCAAGGCGATGCACGTCTTCAACGAGAAGAACCCGCAGCCGGACGTCGCGAGCTTCCGCTTCGGGCCGCGCGCCGGGCGGGCGAGCGTGTCCACGCGCATCCGCCTGGCCGACACGCAGACCGTGGTGGCGATCTGCGAGATGAGCGACGGCTCGTTCTGGCAGACGAGCGCCAACGTCGTCGTCACCCTCGCGGCCTGTCTCGAGGAGGCGTAGCGCGTGGCCAACGCCCTCATCAACGTGCCGCCGCGCGCCAAGCGGGGCGAGATCATCGAGATCAAGACCTTGATCTCGCACCCGATGGAGACGGGCTACCGCCGCACGCAGACCGGCACGGCGGTGCCGCGCGACATCATCCGCACGTTCGTCGCCACCTACAACGGCGCCGAGATCTTCCGCGCCGAGCTCCACCCGGCGATCGCCGCGAATCCATTCATCGCCTTCTCGACGGTCGCCACCGAGAGCGGCACGCTCACGTTCCAGTGGACGGGCGACCGAGGCTTCTCGGAGACCGCGTCGGCCGCAATCACCGTCGAGTAAGTGCGGGGATTCCGCGCCGCCCTGTGCCTGGCAGCACTCGCCGCGTCGGCGTCCGCCGGCGAGATCCCCCTCGGCGAGCGCCGATCCGGCTACGACCTCATGGGCCGCGAGACGCGCGCGATGCAGGACGACGACACCGCCAATCCCGGCATGCTCTGGGTGCTCGAGGGCGAAACCCTGTGGAATAAGAAGACCGGCCACGCTGCGCGCGCGTGCGCCGAATGCCACGGCGACGCCCGTACGAGCATGAAGGGCGTTGCCGCGCGTCATCCCGCGTTCGACGCGGCACGGGGACGACCGGTGACGCTCGAGCAGCGGATCAACGCGTGCCGGGTCGAGCGCCAGAAGGCGCCGGCACTCGCCTACGAGAGTCGTGAGCTCCTGGCGCTGACCGCGTACGTCGCGCGCCAGTCGCGCGGACTGCCGATCGACGTCGCGACCGACGAGCGCACGCGGCCGTTCCTCGAGGCCGGCCGTGCGACGTTCTATCGGCGCCAGGGCCAGCTGAACCTCGCCTGCAACCAATGCCACGACGATAACTGGGGCCGGCGCCTCGCGGGCAACGTCGTGCCTCAGGGGCATCCAACCGGCTATCCGCTCTACCGTCTGGAGTGGCAGAGCCTCGGCTCGCTCGAGCGGAGGCTGCGCGGCTGTCTCACCGGGATCCGCGCCGAGCCCTACGACTTCGGCGCCGCTGAGCTGGTGAACCTCGAGCTGTTCTTGATGTGGCGCGCGCGCGGGATGACGTTCGAAACACCCGCCGTGCGGCCGTGAGCATCTCGATCTCTACGGGCTGACGAAGCGAATCACGGCAGGCTCAACGCGATCAGCTCCGCGGGGCGGCCGCGGCCGCCGACCGGGACGACGATGTACTGCTTTCCCCCCGCGAAATACGTCATCAAGGCGCCGGTCGCGTTCTGGGGCAGCTCCACCCTTACGAGCAGCTCTCCGCTCGCCTTGTCGAACACCTCTAACCCGGGGCCCTCGCCGGTGGGCTGCGTCCCTCCGCCAGGGCCCATCTGAGCGACGAACAGTAAGGTCCGCGTCGCGAGCGGAAAGCTCCGGCGGTCCCAGCCGAGCCTTCCGAGCTGGAGTGGCTCGAGCAGAGGATGGTGCCGTGGCCCTTCGCCGACTGGAACCATCCACAAGTGTTCTCCTCTGGTGAGGTCGATCGCGGTCAGTCGCCCGAACGGCGGCTTGAACAGCGGCAGACCGTGTGGGCCCCGGAGCCCCTGGAGCCGTCCCACGTAACGATCCTTGATCAAGCCGGCGTGCGGGGGACTCAACGTCACGATGTTGGGCGCGGTGATCGACGGCACGAAGAGGCGGCCCGTGTCGGGATCGAACGCCGCGCCAGCCCAGTTCGCGCCGCCGCCAGCGCCCGGAACGAGTACCAAGCCCCGTTCGCTGGGGGGCGTGAACAGCGGGCCGTGATCGTACAGAGAGAGAATCGCCAGCGCCAGCTCGCGAAGCTCTGGCGTGAAGTCGATCACGCCGGCCGGGCTCGCTTCCTGGCGC
>Ga0207428_10000287_pt1 | contig 68018 bp, 59 predicted proteins | sample RhiMethybrSRZTD1_FD_187600 | JGI IMG/M metagenome (GOLD analysis project Ga0207428, IMG submission 187600) | Populus rhizosphere microbial communities from Tennessee, USA - Rhizosphere MetaG P. TD hybrid SRZTD1 (SPAdes) (version 3) | ecosystem: Host-associated > Plants > Roots > Rhizosphere >... | reverse complement strand
AAATACGATCAAGAAGCCCATCGATCAGATCTCCTCTGTCTCAGGGCATGGAAAAACCGCCCTGCGGCGGACAGATTCCTACCGCCCTGTTGCACGGTAGGAGTCATCAGCCCCTTTCGGGCGGTTCTCGGGGGACCCCATCCCCATCGCTGCGAAGCTACCGGCGACGCAATGCAGGGTCAACCGGGACGCGGCAGACACGCCGCTGGCTTTGCCCTACACTTCAATGCAGAGATTCTCAGGAGGCAGCGATGTGCCACCGTGTTCGTGTCCTGCTTTCGACCGAAGACAAGCAAGACGTCAAAAAACTGACAGGGATCCTCATTCCGGTCTATGCAACCGTTATGCTGGTGTTGGTGGCGACGGTCGCAGTCACCATGACCTTGCAGCAAGGAGAGTTAATCGCTTCGAACGTCACTTCGGTCTCTGCACGCTAACGTAGCTTCCACTTTGTCTTGAAAACAGCGAAATCGCCCCGCCGCCGCCGTGCCTTCGACTGGTCGACGGCAATCATCGCCATCCTTGCTTGCACGGCCGCCGGCACTGTTTACGTGCGCGACGGGCGTGAGCACTTTCTCCATGTTCTTGTCGGCGACGTTTCGCTCTTTGGCGAGATGCTGCCGAAAGTGCTGGCCGGTTGCCTGATCGGCGCATTCGTCACCTTGCTGTTGCCGCGCGAGATGGTGGCGCGCTGGGTCGGGCACGAATCGGGCTTCACCGGCCTGCTGATCGCCGCGTTTTTCGGTTTTCTGCTGCCCGGTGGACCCATCACCATCTATCCGGTGGCCGGCGCATTTCTCGTCATGGGCGCCGATGCCGGCGCGGTGGTCGCATTCATCGTCAGCTGGACACTCATCGGTTACACGCGCGCGCTGGTCTGGGAGTTGCCGTTCTTCGGCGCCGACTTCGTGATCTGGCGGATGGTTGCTGCGATTCCGCTTCCGATCATCGCCGGCCTGCTTGCGCGCATCGCCGTTCGTGCCGGATTTCAGTATCGCGACGAAATCAAATGACGCTCGCCATCAACGTCCTGCTGTGGCTGGTCGTCGGCATTCTGGCCGTCATTGCCGCAACGCGCGGACGCGTTTTGCTGGATGACGGCGTGCGCGCCGGCGTCATGGAGTTCATCCTGTTGCTGCCACGCATCGGCGTCGGGGTGGTCGGCTCGGGCTTCGTCGCGGAAGCGCTGCCGAACGAATGGATTGCGCCTTGGATTGGTCCGGAATCAGGCCTGTTAGGTGTCGCGATCGCGACGATCGGAGGCGCGCTCACGCCCGGTGGTCCGGTCGTCGGCTTCTCAATCGGCGCGGCCGCGCTCAAGAGCGGAGCCGGTGCGCCGCAGGTGATCGCTTATTCGACCGCCTGGGCTCTTTATGCAATCCACCGCCTGGTGATCTGGGAAGTGCCGATGATGCCGGCGCGCGTCGTCTGGCTGCGGGCGTTGGTGTCACTGCCACTGCCGTTCTTGGCCGCGGCGCTCGCGATACTGCTCGGACGACCCTGACTGCGCCGAAGGTGGCATTTTCCGCAGGTATTCCCCGTCTTTAGCCCGTGCTAGCGTGCCGCCCGAAGGCGGGGCACACCGCTGCCAGGCGAGGGGACGATGGCGGAAGACGTGAGGGCGGGCGCGGGCTCGGAGGTTATTACCGAAGAGCAGCTGCGCAAGGCTGAAGAATACGTTCAGCAGGAAGAAGGCGCCGCTAACCGGCTGTCCGGCTGGGTCGGCATTGTCGTGACCGGAATCGCCGTCGCGATGACGCTCTTCCACCTTTATGCCGCCTACGACATCGTGCCGACGATCCCGCTGCGTTACACGCACGTCGCCTTTGTGCTGCTGTTGAGTTTCCTCCTGTTTCCGCTCTCCGAGCGCTTCCGCAACCGCATCCAGTGGTTTGATGTCATCCCTCCGCTGCTCGGCATCGCCACCATCGTCTATGCGCTCGCGCAGGGCGATGATTTCACCGACCGCGCCGCCGTGCCCGAAAAATGGGACGTGATTTTAGGTGCCATCTTCATCGTGCTGGTGCTGGAGGCGGCGCGGCGCACGACCGGCTGGGTCATGCCGCTCGTGGCGGTGTGCTTCATTCTCTACGCCTATTTCGGCCCCGATCTGCCGCCACCGTGGACGCATCGCGGTTATGATATTTCGCGGCTGGTCGGCCATTTGTTCATCACGCTGGAAGGCATCTTCGGCGTCCCGATCGACGTGTCGGCGACGTTGATCATCATGTTCACGATCTACGGTGCCATTCTGCAGCACTCCGGCGCCGGGAAGTTCTTCATCGACTTCTCGCTCGGAGTCATGGGCGGCAAGCCGTCGAGCGCCGGCCGCGCGGTGGTGGCATCGTCGTTTTTGCTCGGCGGTCCGTCCGGTTCAGGCGTCGCGACCACAGTGATGATCGGCACCGTCGCTTACCCGATGCTGGCCAAAGCCGGGTTCGAGAAAAACGCGGCCGGCGGTTTGCTCGCGGCCGGCGGACTCGGCGCGATCATTTCACCGCCTGTGCTTGGCGCGGCGGCATTCCTGATCGCCGAGTTTCTCAAGATCAGCTACCTCGACGTGATCTGGATGGCGACCATCCCGACCTGTCTCTACTACCTGTCGCTCGTGTTCATGGTCGAACTCGATTCATTGCGTTTTGGCGCGCACGAGGTGGTGTTCAAGTCCGAAATGACCGTCTGGGAAATGACGAAACGCTACGGCTTCCATTTCGCTTCGTTGATCGCGGTTGTTGTCTTCATGGTCATCGGCTATTCGCCAATGCTGTCGGTGTTTTATGCGACAGTTCTCGCCTTCGCGATGAGTGCGCTTGCGCCGGATACCGCTCTTGGCCCGCGTAAGCTATTGATCGCCATTCTCGTGATCGGTGCGGGCGCCGCGGCGCTGTTCACGATTACGCCTATCGGCGGGACCGCATTTTCGATCGAGTTCGAGACCTATTTTGCACTGCTGATTCTGGTTCTGATCGGACTGCTCGCCTTTATCGGGCTAACGCCGGCGGGACAGCGATGGGTGCCGTCGTCCAAAAAGCTGACGGCTGCCATGGCGGATGGCTCTATCGGTGTGCTCAGCGCGGCGACGACCTGCGCGGCCGCCGGTATTATCGTCGGCATCGTCACGCTGACAGGTCTTGGGCTCAAGTTCTCCTCGATCGTGATCGATTTTGCCGGCGGCAGTTTGCTGTTGACCGCGCTCTATACCTGTCTCGTGGTCTGGATCATCGGTCTCGCGGTGCCGGTGACCGCGTCCTACATCATCTGCGCGGTCATCGCCGCGCCCGCCCTGACAAAACTTGGCGTGCCGGATTTCGCGGCTCACATGTTCATCTTCTACTACGCGGTGCTCTCCGAAGTTTCGCCGCCCACCGCATTGTCTCCGTTCGCGGCTGCGGCGATCACCGGCGGCGATCCTTACATCACGACCATGCAGGCGTGGAAATACACCTTGCCGGCGTTCCTGGTGCCGTTCGTTTTCGTGCTCGATCCGCAAGGCGTCGGATTGCTGATGAAGATTCCGAAGGATGGGTCGATCTATGACATCATCTGGGTCACGCTGAAAACCGCGATCGGGCTGGGCGCGCTTGCGGCGGCTGCGCAAAACTGGGCTTTGCGGCGGAATACCCAGGCCGAGCGGTGGTTATGGATGTTGGCGGGCCTGCTGCTGGTGTTCCCGAGCCTGCTGGAGGGCCTGGCCGAAACCTTGACCGGCCTCGATGTGCCATATCCTGCGCCGTTTGGCCTCGGTTTGGCGGCGGCACTCCTATTGAAACAGAAATTCGTTCCAGCGAGACTTGCCGCATAAGGTGGACAAAGAACAGAAAAGCCAAGGGAGAAAAGGAATGTCGAAACGTGAAATGAGCAGGCAGCATAAGCTTGGGCTGGCGGTTTTGGCGTTGGCCACAACGGTTGCTGCCGGAACGGTGTTTGCGCAGCAGCGCGCGATGTCGATCGCGACCGGCGGAACCGGCGGCGTCTATTACCCACTCGGCGGCGGCCTTGCCAACGTGCTGTCGAAAACGTTGCCGGGGATCCAGGCGACGGCGGAAGTCACCGGCGGCTCGGTCGACAATCTCAAGCTCATCAATGCAGGCCGCAGCGAAATTGCGTTCTCGATGGTCGATGCGGCGCTCGACGCCTACAAAGGCCAGGACAAGTTCAAGGGCACCGAGGTGCCGGTCCGTACGTTGATGGTGCTCTATCCGAACCAGATGCACGTGGTGACGATCGAAGGGACGGGCATCGAGAAGATGGCCGACCTCAAGGGCAAGCGGGTCTCCACTGGCTCAGGCGGCAGCGCCACCGAGGTGATGGCCTTTCGGGTGATCGAGGCCGCCGGACTCGACAAGGACAAGGACATGAAGCGCGAGCGCCTCGGTGTCGCCGAGTCGGTCAACGCGCTCAAAGACCACAAGATCGATGCGTTCTTCTGGGTCGGCGGCCTGCCGACCTCGGCGGTGACCGACCTTGGCGCCACGCCCGGCGTGAAGCTCAAGCTCATTGACCACGCTGATCTTGCCGGGAAGATGAACGCAAAATACGGCGACCTCTATGCAGGCAGCACCATCAAGTCCGGCACCTATCCGGGGCAGACGACGGACAACAAGAACACCGTCGTATGGAACATCCTGGTCGCCAACGCCAAGATGTCGGATCAGGACGCCTACAACATCGTCAAGACGATCTTCGACAAGAAGGCGGATCTGGTGGCGGTGCACGGCGAGGCGAAGAATTTCATGCTCGAGAACCAGGTGAAATCCTATTCGCCGATTCCGTGGCACCCGGGCGCAGTGAAGTACATGACCGAGCACGGCGTAAAAATGTAACGTCTGCGCGGTGCCCAGTTACGAGGCCGGCGCCACCTGTGCCGGCCTCGTTTGTTTTGGAAGCGCAATGCAGACGAAGTAGGCGAGGGCGCTGAGGCAGGCAATGCAGAAGCTCACCGGCCAGTCGGTATAAAAGGCCGTTGTCAGGCCGAGCCAGGCCTCGCCAATGGCAAGGCCTGCCGATACGAACAGCCCGCTCCAGAGACCAGTCGTTACCCGCTGTGCCGCGGCCGGCGGTCCGACCATCAGCGTGAAGACCAGCAATACGCCGACGATCTGGGCGCATACCGACACGGCCAAGGCGACGATGGCGAGGAAAGTGATGGAGACGGCGCGAAGGGGCACGCCTTTGGCTTCCGCCAGTTCCGGCTGCAGGCTCGAGAAAACCAAGGGCCGCATAATGAAGGCAAGCGCTGCAAGCGTGATCGCGCTCAGCAAAGCGAGCGTTGCAATCATCGCGTGGTCGACCGCGAGCACATTACCGAACAGCAGCGCCGTTGCCTGCGTCGCAAATGACGTGTGGTAGTGCAGGAACAGCAGGCCAAATCCCAAGGCGAGGGCAAGAACGACACCGATCGCCACGTCGCGGTTGCTGATCCGCTCGCTCAGCGCGCCCATGATGATTCCGGCGGCAAGGGTAAATGCGATGAGGCCCCACAGCGGCGCGAGACCGACAAGACCGGCGCCGGTCGCGCCGGCAAAGCCGATATGAGACAGCGCATGGCCCGCGAAAGTCTGTCCGCGCATCACCAGGAAATAGCCGACAATGCCCGAGACCACCGCGGCAATGCCGGCGGCGGCGAACGCATTGATCATGAAGTCGTAGTCAAACATGTCAGTGATGATGGTGGTGGCCGTGCTCGTGGCCGTGATCGTGCAGATGGTCGGTTCGTTCGACATCCAGCCCCCGCGACATCACGAAAATATGCCCGTCGGTGCGGAGCACCTGAATTTCTGTGCCGAAAAGCTTCGATAATATTGGGGCTGTGACCACTTCTTCGACCGAGCCGAGCACGGCATGGCCGTTGCCGAGATAAAGCACGCGGTCGAGCGTCCCGAGCAGCTGGTTGAGCTCGTGCGCGCTGAACAACACGGTGATCTTCCGCTCGCGGCAAACCCTGCGCACCACATCGATCGCAATTTCCTGGCGGTGGGCGTCGAGGCTGATCAGCGGCTCGTCGAGGAGCAAAAGCCTTGGCGACCCGATCAGCGCCTGTGCGAGCAACAGGCGCTGCCGCTCGCCCCCGGACATTTCGGCGAGTGGGCGGTTGGCAAGTTCATGCGCGCCAACGGCTTCAAGCGTCTCTTCAACCATGAGACGGTCGCGATGGCTGCTGAGGGCAAGCCCCCAGCGCTCGCCGTTCAGGGAGCCGGCAATCACGTCTCGGCCGCGAATGCGAAGGTCCGGCAATACTGTGCGCAGTTGCGGGAGATATCCGATCGCTGGATTTCCGCGTTCCGGCGCCTGCCCGAAGACCCTTATCCGGCCGGTGCTGGGCGCCAGGAGACCGAGAATTGCGCGCATTAGCGTGGTCTTGCCGGCTCCATTTGGCCCGAGCACGCCTATAAACTCGCCGGCCTGGATCTCGAAGCTCACGTCCGACAGCACCGCGCGACCACCGAGCTGAAGCGTCACATGCTCGAAGGCGACGGCGCTCACGAATTCGGCCCGCTCAATGCCTTGTCGAGGACGTCGAGCTCACCAAGCAGCCAGTCCTGGAATTTGACATTCGGCGGCATGGTCTCGGTGACGCCAATCACCGGAACCTTGGCCCGCTTGGCAACGTCGCGTAGCCGTTCGGTCAACTTCTCCGAGACCTGGCTGTTGTAGATCAGCAACCTGACCTTGCGTTCCTTGAGGTCGCTTTCGAACGCGGCCACGTCGCGCGCACTCGGCTCGGTGTCGTTCATCATCGCGAGCTGGAAGCGCTCGTTGCGCATGGTCAGCCCCAGCGCCCGTGCCATCGGGCCGAACACCGGCTCGGTCGCGGTGACCGGTGCTCCGCCATGTTTAGCCTTCAACTGTGCGATCCGCTGCGTGATCTGAGCCAATGCGGCAAGCGTGACTTTGAGTCGCGCGCTGTAGTCGGCCGCATGCGCGCTATCGGATTTCGCAAGCGCATCGGCAATGGCGGCTGCCACCGCTGGCATTGTCGCGGGATCGTACCAGAGGTGCGGATTGTCCCCGGCCTTGTAGCCGGTAAGCCGTGCTGCATTGACGACTAGCCGGTCACGCCGTGGTCCTGCAGCCAGGAGCTTGTCCATCCAGGAATCGTAGTTGGCGCCATTGAGGATAACGATCTGCGCCGCCGCGATCTGGCGCACGATGCCGGGCGTCGTCTCGAACAGATGCGGGTCCTGATCTGGGTTGTTCATGATGCTGACGACCGAAACCCGGTCGCCGCCGATCTGGCGCGCAATGTCACCGTAGAAATTTTCCGCAGCCACGACGGCAATTTGATTTTCGGCCGCGCCGACCGGCACCGCCTGCGCAAGCAGTGCAAGAAGCAAAGCGAGCCCGGCTACGGCCTTTTTCATGGAAAAATATGAGGCTCTGACAAGTGCCAAAATGTAACATTATAACATTTTGTCCGCAAGCTGGAGGCCTTGCTGGGCGGTTGTCAGAGTGAAGGATCAGGCTTCGGCTTTGGCTATGCCGCGGACAAGCCAGAACCGGAACATGCGGCGGGCTGTTGCCACCGAAAGTTTGATGAAGTCGGCGCGCACCTGAATCAGGTCGTTGGCCGCCATTTCAGAGCGTGCGAAGCGAGCCTTGAGGATCGCATTGAGAGTCGGCCATCGGAACTCGGCGGCCTTGCAGGCGACCAAGACGCCATCGTAGCGCGGGTTCTGCATGAGCTTTTCAATAAGTTCGATCGGAGCTACGCAGATGCGCGCAAGCCCCGCGACCATCTCCTCGTACTTGCCCTCGCCGGCAAAGCCAGCAATTGCAATTTCGTTGAGACGGCCCTGCTCTTGCATCCTGTCGATCAGCGCGATTGCGCGACTGAAATCCCGAGGCGCGGTAGCTTTGCGCAAGACCTTGTCGGAGACCGAAGCCAAGACCTGCTGAATTGAGGCTTGATCTTCCGGCGGTACAACCACGAGCAAACGTGCCCGCACGGCCTCTGTCGCCTTTGACATCAGGCTCTGCAGCAGCTGAGGTGGCATATCCAGGCGGACGCCGAGATTTTCGGCGAGCTGCTCATCGGTCTCCGCGCGCGTCGCAAGCGTTTCGTAGCCGCGCTCGGAAAACGTTGCGCCGTGGTTCTGTGACAGCTTGCGGACGACGGTCGTATCTCCGCGCTGTACGAGAATGTCGGTGACTGCCGCGGCAAGACGCTTGCGTTCAGAAATCGCACCCAAATGGCCCTGGCCTTTCAGTCCGGCGATCTCGACCAGGTCGCCATCGGTCAGCTGCGGTGACTGCGCCAGAACTGGACCGGCAACGCTGAGTTCATCGTGCCGCGACAAAGTGCGGATGATGCCGGTCGGCGCATTGCCGATCCTTGCGAGCCTGGTCCCGAGTTCGGCGAGCGCGTCGGTCTCAACCTGATGGATGAGGTGAGCGAGCACGTCGTCGAACACGCCGACCTGCTCGTGGTTGAAGTTTTCTGCGTTGCCGAGAAAAAGATCGGTGACTCGCCTGAGAATTTCAGTGCGACGATCGCTCGAGCCCGCGGCCAGAACGTCCTCGAGCTCTTCAATGACGGAGGCAGCCTGCGACATACTTGTCTTGGACAGGATTTCTTCCTGCCGCCTTCCACTTAATGTCTGGGTCGCCCCCAAACCTACGCAGGCACCTTATCTGCGGCCCGTAAAGCTAAGGTAAAATTGGCACACTGCCGAACGGCAGCCGGGGCGCGATTTATGGGTTTCGCGTTGTTCCTTCGCAGGACGGGACGACGCGCCTTCCGCGCACAGTTAAATGGGCCTTAATACTCTACTGAGCGGTGATCTTGCCTTCCTTGACCACCCGGCCCCATTTCTCGATTTCTGCTTTGATGTAGTCGCCGAATTCGGCCGTCGTCATGGTGACCGTGGTCGCACCCTCGCGCTCGAATTGCGCCTGCAATTCGGGAGCTTTCAAGGAAGCCTGGCTCGCCTTGTAAAGCCTGTCGAGCAATGGCGCGGGAAGCCCGGCGGGAGCGGCGAGCCCCCACCAGTTGTCGGCAACGTAGCCAGGCACGCCCGCCTCGGAAATCGTCGGCACATCTGGCAGAACCGAGGTGCGTTTCGCGCCACCGGTGCCCAGTGCCTTAAGTTGACCGGATTTTATGAACGGCGTGGTCTGGATCAGCGACGAGAACATGATCTTCACATGGCCGCTGATCACGTCCTGCATGGCCGGCCCGCCGCCTTTGTACGGCACGTGCACAATGTTGACCCCGGCGGTAAGCTTGAACAATTCGCCGCCGAGGTGCTGAAAGCTGCCGACGCCGGCAGAAGCGTAGTTGAGCTCACCGGGCTTCTGCTTGGCGAGCGCGACCAGCTCCTTGACGGAGTTCACCGGCAGCGTCGGATTGATCGCCAGCACGTTCGGCCCGGTTGCGAAAATCGAGATCGGCGTAAACGACTTGATTGGGTCGTAGTTGAGCTTGTGCAACGCCGGATTGACCGCATGCGCAATCGAAATAATACAGAGCGTGTAGCCGTCCGGCGCGGCTGTCGCGCAAGCTTCGGTGCCGATCACGCCACCGGCGCCGCCGCGATTGTCCACGAATACCTGTTGGCCGAGTTGATTGCTGAGCTGTTGCGCGACCAGCCGCCCCACGACGTCGTTGCTGCCGCCGGGCGGGAACGGAACGATCAGCCGCACCGGGCGGTTCGGGTAGTCGTCGGCAAAGGCGCTTGGCGCAAATGCCATAGCGAGCAAGGCGGCGGCGAACAGTCGTGACTGTATTCTCGGCATTGTCTTCCCCAGGTGTCGTCGTTGCTCAGTGCCAATAGGGCGGATAGTCGGTGTACTTCTGCTCCGCATCGAGCCGGCGCAGCATGGCCGGCCATTCCAGAATCCCGTAAGGCCGCCGCGTGCCCGGCTGATACATGTGCGCCGTGTGCGCCAACACGTTCTCTCCGGGCATTGTGAGCTCGGTGCGTGCGGCCATCGCATCGACCTGCGAACGGCACGACAGTTCGAGCTGATACATTGTGTTGAATGCCTGCTGCACGGTGGCGCCGCAGGTCAGCAGGCCGTGATTGCGCATGATCAGGGCCTCGTGCGGGCCCAGGTCGCGCACAAGGCGCTCGCGCTCGTCGAGTTCGACCGCCGGACCTTCGTAGTCGTGATAGCCGATGTGCCCGGCAAAACGGATTGAGGTTTGCGACAGTGGTAACAGTCCGCATTTCATGGCGGCGACCGCCATCCCGGCGCGTGTATGCGTGTGCAGGACGCAAGCGACGTCGGGCCGTGCCTTGTGAATGGCCCCGTGGATCACGTAGCCGGACTTGTTGATGTCGTAATCCGTGTCCGGCTTCCAGACGATGTCGCCGTCGACATGGATCTTCACGAGGCTGGAGGCGGTGATTTCCTTGTAGAGCAGGCCATAAAGATTGATCAGCAGCACGTCCTCCTCACCGGGAACGCGCGCCGTGATGTGATTGTAGATGAGGTCGGTCATCCCGTAGACATCGATGAGGCGATAGCAGGCCGCGAGATCGAGCCGCGCCTGCCATTCCTGCGCAGACACCTGGTCCTTGATCGATGGGAAGTTGGTTGAATAATTCATGCGTTCCGCTGTCGGATGGTTGAGCGATACCGTACCCTGGCACCAAGAATAACGTCAGGGGCGGAATTGGCTAGCCCATCCGCAAAACTGGCGTGATCGGTTTAACGGTCATGCAAGGATTCCTCCGTACGCACGAAGTCGATGTCGACACTGCTGCGACATAGGAAGTCCACCTATCAGCGCGGGACGGTCACGTGCCGCAAATGCGGCACTGCAATTCCGGTTCAAAAGCTGACCGCGTTGGCGGACGAGTTTTCGTTGCGTTGTCCGAAATGCGGCGATCGCGGGTTTTACGCCAAGCGGGCAATCGTCGTAGACGAATTCCCCGACCGACGAAGGAAACCGCGGCCCTAGATTCCGCCGAAGTCAATCGCGCTTGTGCTCTCCCGCGCTCCAACCGAGCGGCACGAGATATTTTTCTCTGACATCGTTCGGCTCCGGCTCGATTGGCGTTGCCATCGTCACATTCCACCGCGAAAGGAAGCCGGCAACCGGGACTGAGCGTGGCTGAGAACCTTTGTGGTCCTGCCTGAAATTGCCTATATGACTGTCAAATGGAGTGCCCGCTTCGATGCCAACCCCCAGTAATACCGAGAAAATCCCAGTTACCGTGCTCACCGGCTACCTCGGCGCCGGCAAGACCACGCTGCTCAACCGCATTTTGTCCGAGCCGCACGGCAAGAAATTCGCCGTCATCGTCAACGAGTTCGGCGAGATCGGCATCGACAACGAGCTCGTGGTCAACGCCGACGAGGAAGTGTTCGAGATGAACAACGGGTGCATCTGCTGCACCGTGCGCGGCGATCTCGTGCGGATCATCGACGGCCTGATGCGGCGCAAGGGGAAATTCGACGCGATCATCGTGGAGACGACCGGGCTCGCAGATCCGGCGCCGGTCGCGCAGACATTCTTCATGGACGAGGCGGTCGGTTCGCGGACCAAATTGGATGCGGTTGTGACGGTCGCCGACGCCAAGTGGCTGATGGACCGTCTCAAGGACGCACCGGAAGCAAAGAACCAGATCGCCTTCGCCGACGTCATCCTGATCAACAAGACCGATCTGGTGGCGCCGGAAGAGTTGAGTGAGATCGAGGCGCGGATCCGTGGTCTTAATCCTTATGCGCGGCTGCATCGCACCGAGCGCGCCAAGGTTGACATCGGCGAAGTCCTCGGCCGCAATGCCTTCGATCTCGATCGTATTCTCGAGATTGAGCCTTCATTTCTCGACGCCGATGATCATCACCACGACCATGACCACGAACACGGCCATGATCATCACCACCACCATCATCACGGCAATGGCCTGAAGCACTACCACGACGAGGAAATGCAGTCGGTTTCGCTCAAGACCGACAAGCCGCTCAATCCCGACAAGTTCTTTCCGTGGATTCAGGATCTCGTCGCGAAGGACGGCCCGAACATTTTGCGGTGCAAGGGAATCCTTTCGTTCAAGGATGACCCCGAGCGCTTCGTGTTCCAGGGCGTGCACATGATTCTCGACGGCGACCATCAGCGGCCGTGGCGTGCAGATGAAAAGCGCGACAGCCGCGCGGTTTTCATCGGACGCAATCTTCCGGAAGACAGAATTCGTCAGGGCTTCGAAAGCTGCATCGCCTAACGTGAGCGACACGCAGATCCCGATTCCTTCGCTTGCCGACCGCGTCCGCTCCGTGATTGCCGGCGCTCCGGTCGTCGGCGTGCATTTTCTCGGATCGACGCCCGTATTCGTGCTCGGTGAAGAAGCGCTGCTATTCGCGGGCGAAGATGGCGAGCGGCGCGTCGTCATTCATGCCGGCGCAATTCTCAACAGTGTCTCCGATGGGAAACGCATCATTTCCGGGGGCGACGATGGCAAACTGATCGAAGCGACTCCCGATGGCGATCACCGCGAAATCACATCGGACGAAAAGAAGCGATGGGTGGATCATGTCGCGCTCGGCCCAGACGACTCGGTTGCATGGTCGGCCGGCAAAACCGCGCACGTCCGCACGCGCAAGGGCGACCTGCGCGTGTTCGACGCGCCCTCGACAGTTGCCGGTCTTGCCTTCGCGCCGAAGGGATTCCGCATCGCAATTGCGCATTACAACGGGGTCACGTTGTGGTTTCCCAACGCCAGCGGCGCCAAGCCGGAATTCCTGGAATGGAAGGGGTCCCACCTCGGGGTGACGATCAGTCCGGATGGCAAATTCGTGATCACCACGATGCAAGAGCCGACGCTCCACGGATGGCGTATTGCCGATGCCAAGCACATGCGCATGTCCGGCTATTCGACGCGCGTGCGCTCGCTAAGCTGGACCGCAAACGGAGAATTCCTGGCGACATCGGGTTCCGAGCAACTCATCCTCTGGCCGTTTGACGGCAAAGATGGCCCGATGGGTCGGCAGCCGAAAATCCTGGCACGCGCAGCGTCACGTGTAACGAGCGTCGCGTGTCATCCACGCCAGCCGGTTGTCGCGGTCGGATATGTTGATGGAGCGGTGAAGCTTGTGCGCATCGATGACGATGCCTTGATATTGGCGCGACAGGCGGACGAACAACCTGTCAGTGCGCTTGGCTGGGACAGCACCGGTCAAACTTTGGCGTTTGGCACCGAATCCGGCAGCGCTGGCATTCTCGCCCTTTGATCGCCGCAATGCATCGTCTCAGTGTGCGCGTTGCTTGTGAGTCGATCCGAGTTTCAAGCTGAACAGACATTCACGTGCGACAATTGCGCGATTTTGGAGCGACCATGAGAACAGTCATTCGTCACCTGCGATGTTTGGCCGTGGCGGTCATTGCTTGCGTCGCCATCGCGGTCGGTGCTCTGTCCGCTTCGGTGACGATTGCGGCCCTTACGCCGGCGCATGCACAGGTGTTGGCCGAATTTCAGTCGGCGCTCGAGCCCTATGGATCATGGCAGCCGCACCCGCGCTTCGGCGAAGTCTGGGTGCCATACGATCTGCCGCCGGGGTGGCGCCCTTACACCTATGGACGATGGGTCTATACGGAGGAATGGGGCTGGTATTGGGTTTCCGATGAGGAAGAGGCCGACTGGGGTTGGGTGACGTTTCACTATGGTCGCTGGGCGCATGATCGCCGGCTCGGCTGGTTCTGGGTGCCCGGTGACGAATGGGGTCCGGCCTGGGTCGATTGGCGCAGGGGCGACGACTATGTCGGCTGGGCGCCGTTGCCGCCGGATGAGGTGGTCTACGAATACGACAACGATCCGAGTTACTGGATCTTCCTGCCGCCGCGCTATCTGGTGGCGCCACGCGTGCGCATCTACTTCCTGCCGCCACAGCGCACAGTCGTCGTTTTCAGAAGGACGGTGATCGTCAATCGCACGGTACGGCTTGAGCATCGCGATCATCGCGGACGCTTCGCCGTCAATCCAGGTATTGCTCCTGGAATTGTCGCCGCCGCGGCGCGTCGGCCGGTACAGACCTTCCATGTGCAGCCTCGCGTTCTGGCGAGCACGCAAGGCGTCGCCGGTGCCGTGCAGGTGCGGCCGCAGGATCTCAATCGCCCGGGACAACGGCACCAGCGTGGGCAGCCACGTCCCGGAGGGCCAAGCCCGGTCCAGGCGACGCTGCAGCCGGCGCAAACCGTGGTGCAGCCTGTCGCCCGCGTGCCGCAGCCGCAGGCACTCCGCAATGATGAGCGCGGGCGCCTCGGCCCCACTCCGCCTCGCGCTGCGCAAGGAGCAACGGTCGCGCCGACTCCGGTGCCGAAATCTTCGCCGGCGCCACAGCCAAACGGCGCGCCGCGGCAACCCGGCGGGCCGGCACCGCCAAGCGGCCCGGCGGTGCAGACTCCACGCCCGACTCCGCCGGTCACTGCGCAGCCGCCGGCTACGCTGCCGCAGACAACGCCGCCCCCGACACCACCAGCCGTGACGACGCCTCCACAGCAGCTGCAACGGCGCGACGTAAGCCCGCCGCCGGGCCCCAGCGGTCCGCCCCCGCAACAGCCGACGATCGTGCGGCCAATCCCGCCACAAGCGACGCCGCCGTCGTCGCCGCCACCTCAACCGCAACAGCAGCTGCGAGGACCACCGCCGCCATCAGGCGGTCCGCCGCCGCAGCAGCAGCCGACCATCGTGCGGCCAATTCCACCGCAGGCGACGCCGCCGTCGACACCGCAACCGCCGCCGCCGCCGCAAGAGCGTAGCTTGCAGCCGCCTCCGCCGCAGCCGCAACATCAAGTGCAGCCGCCGCCGCAACCAAGGCAGGTCCAACCTCCACCGCAGCAGGTGCAGCCTCAGCCGCAGCATGTGCAGCCGCCGCCTCAGCAACGGCCAGCTGCGCCGCCGCCGCAGCAGCAAAAGCGCCCGCCGCCGAAACCCGGCGAGAAGCCTCCGGAAACCCCGAAATAACGGGGGCACAAAAAAACGGGCGGCCCCTTCGGCCGCTCGTCATGTTTGGCGTGCCGGTGTGTTGTTCAGTGCAGCAGCACGTTTCTGAACTGCCAGGCATCGCGCTTGTCGATGTCTTCCGGGAAAAGTCCCGGACGGCCGGTGAGGGGCGTCCAGTCGGTGTAAGTGCCGATGACTGGGCCGAGATAAGGGAGCTGCACTTCGAGGCAGCGGCGGAAATCCATTTCATCGGTCTCGACGATGCCGGCCTTGGGATTTTCGAGGGCCCACACCATTCCGGCAAGCACAGCGGAAGTAACCTGCAGGCCGGTGGCGTTTTGGTACGGCGCCACTTCGCGGGTCTCGTCGATCGAGAGCTGCGAGCCATACCAATAGGCGTTCTTCTTGTGCCCGTAGAGAAGGACGCCAAGCTCGTCGATCCCGTCGGCGATCTCGTGTTCGTCGAGAATGTGGACGTCGTCGGGCGGCGCGCCTGCCCGGCCGAACACCTCGTGCAGCGAAAGCACCGCGTCATTGCAGGGGTGGTAGGCGTAATGGCACGTCGGCCGGTAGATGGTCTTGCGCCCGCGCTTAATGGTGAAGTAGTCGGCGATCGAGATCGATTCATTGTGGGTGACCAGGAAGCCAAGCTGCGCCTGCGCGGTCGGCGTCCACGAGCGCACACGGGTATTGGCGCCCGGCTGCAACATATAGATTGCCGCGCCGCAACCGCCTTTGTGCCTTCCGACATTCGATGGCGCCCATTTTTCGTGCGTTCCCCAACCAAGCTCGGCTGGTTGCAGGCCTTCGGAGATAAAGCCCTCGACCGACCAGGTGTTGACGAACACGTTCATCGGCTTCGGTTGCTTGGCGCGCTGCGTGTCGCGCTCCGCGATATGAATGCCCTTGATGCCGACCTTCCTGGCAAGCCGTGCCCATTCCTCCCGGGTCTTCGGCACCTTGGACTTCAACCCGACGTCGCCTGCAATGTTGAGCAGGGCCTGCTTGACGAACCAGGACACCATGCCGGGATTGGCGCCGCAGCACGACACTGCAGTCGGACCGCCCGGCCGTTTGCGGCGGGCAGCGAGGATCGATTCGCGCAGCGCATAGTTCGAGCGTGCCTCCGGACCGAGCTTGCTATCGAAATAAAAGCCCTTCCAGGGCTCGACCACGGTGTCGATGTAGAGAGCGCCGATTTCGCGGCACAACTCCATGATGTCGAGTGACGAGGTATCCACGGACACGTTGACGCAAAAGCCTTGCCCGCCGCCGGCAGTCAGCAACGGCGTCAGCAGGTGTCGGTAATTGGCCTTTGTGACCGCCTGATGGATGAAGCGGATGCCGCGCTGGTCGAGCAGCTTGCGGTCCTTGTCCTCGGGGTCGATGACGACAAAACGCTTCTTATCGTAGTGGAAATGGCGCTCGATCAGCGGCAGCGTCCCTTTGCCAATCGAGCCGAAGCCGATCATCACGATGGGCCCGTCAATACGGGCATGCACTGGCCATTTGGGCATCGTCAGCGTCTCCAAAGAGGCTGGTCATATCCGTGCCGGAGCGTGAACGGAATAGCAGGCGGGCAAAAGCCCGTCCGGCGTCCACGGTATTTTGCTGCAGATCAAGCTGCCGAAGCAGCGATTGCGAGCTGGGGAGGCCGGCCGGCCGCGCGCAAGAGGCCGCGGGCCCCGTCGAGCGCTCCCGGCACTAGCTCGAGGCCAAGCAGGCGCTGGCGCTCGAAAGGACCGGGCATGCGCAAGGCCGCCATTTTCTCGGCAGAGAAGCCGAAGCGACCGTAGTAGGGCGCATCGCCGACGAGGATGACAGCGCGGTGACCTTGTCGGCGCGCCACGCTGAGTGCGCGGCGCACGAGCGCCGCGCCAATCCCGCGGTTACGGCAATCGGAGGCGACAGCGACCGGGCCAAGCAGCAGAGCCGGCTTACCGGTGCCGCTGACGATGTCCCAAAGCCTGGCTGTGCCGACGACGCGCTTGCCATCGGTCGCAACGAAAGCGAGGCCTTCGGCCGGTGACCGGCCGTCGCGCAGCCGTTGCGAGCTCTTGCGCCAACGCCGGCCACCGAAAGCGTCGTCCAGCAGCGCTTCGCGCGCTGCAACGTCGGGAGGCCGTTCTTTTCTGATCGAGATCATCCGGTTTCGTGCTCCTGCCCCGGCGCGCAGCGGCGCGCGCTCAAAAGGGGCGTTGTTCGGGAGTGGGAGAGGCCGGCTCAGCCGACCCCGGCGATGTCAGATGTGATAGGTCTTCAGCGGCGAGAAGCCGTTGAACGCAACCGACGAGTAGGTCGCCGTGTAGGCGCCCGTCCCTTCGATCAACACCTTGTCACCGATCTCGAGGCTGACCGGGAGCATGTAGGGCTCCTTTTCGTACAGCACGTCGGCGGAATCGCAGGTCGGCCCCGCCAGCACGCAAGGTGCCAGCGCGTCGCCGTCCCGCGGGGTGCGGATCGGGTAGCGGATCGACTCGTCCATGGTTTCGGCGAGACCGCCGAACTTGCCGATGTCGAGATAGACCCAGCGGACATCGTCCTCCTCGCTCTTTTTGGAGACGAGAACGACCTCGGCTTCGATGGTGCCGGCATTGCCGACCAAGCCGCGGCCCGGCTCGATGATGGTCTCCGGGATTCGGTTGCCGAAGTGCTTGCGCAGCGCCTTGAAGATTGCGTTTCCGTAGGTTTTTACGGAAGGCACGTTCTTCAGGTACTTGGTCGGGAAGCCCCCGCCCAGGTTGACCATCGACAGGTTCATGCCGCGCTCGCCGCACTCCTTGAATACGGCCGCTGCCGAAGCAAGAGCGCGGTCCCAGGCGTGCTGGTTGCGCTGCTGGGAACCCACATGGAATGAGATGCCGCACGGCTCGAGGCCGGCCTTGAGGGCATGCTCGAGCACGTCTGCGGCCATTGCAGGCTCGCAGCCGAACTTGCGCGACAAGGGCCAATCCGCCCCGACGCAATCGGACAGGATACGGCAGAAGACCCGGCTGCCAGGCGCGGCCCGGGCGATCTTCTCGACTTCGGCCTTGCAGTCGACCGCATAGAGGCGGACGCCGAGCGCGTAGGCGCGCGCGATGTCCCGCTCTTTCTTAATGGTGTTGCCATAGCTGATGCGGTCCGGTGTGGCACCGGCTGCCAACACCATCTCGATCTCGGGGATCGAGGCAGTATCGAAGCAGGAGCCCAGCTTCGCCAGCAGCGCCAGGACCTCCGGCGCCGGATTGGCCTTCACGGCATAGAACACCCGCGTGTCGGGCAGGGCCTTTGCAAAGGCACTGTAGTTGTCGCGAACCACGTCAAGGTCGACGACCAGGCAAGGGCCTTCGTCATTACGCTTACGTAGGAACTCGCGGATGCGCTCGGTCATTGGCGCTATTCCCCACGGCTGACGGAGCCATCAAGCTCCGAATGCTGCGGTCAACGAAGGCAAGCGTCTGCGCGCGATGGGGACGCGCCAACGCTACACACATCGTCTCCCGCTCATGCTGCCTTGGATTGGATGGGGGGATCCCCGTCCGCACGGCCGGCAAAGATGAACAAGCCTCTTCGGTGACCCGCGCCGGTGGTGGAGGCCGGCAGAGACCAAGGAAGCCCGATCGTCGTTGCTTTAAGCCGCGTCCCCTGCTGAGAGCAGAGTGTGCTGGTTTCGCCTCCAGCTGCCGGTCAGATTTCTTGGAGAGGTTTTGGCTTCTCTCTCCAGGCGGCTGGCGGGCCTCTTGTCCCGCTACCTACCGACCGACACACGGCCACAGGCACGTGCGAAATTGGGCAACAACCGAAATAACATTTTTTTGGCGTAGTGCAAGCGAATTAGTTCGCCGCATCAAAAAACTTTCTTAACTTTTTCTTTCGGCGATCGACGACGATGCGCTCACTCGCGCGCGGTGAACGGCTCGATACGATGCGCGGTGCGGATAAACTGCGCCATGACAGCGAGGCCACAGAGCACGAACACCACGTCGAGCACGCGCGCTCCGACACCCCCGAGGTCAAACAAGGTGGCGATCGCCCATGAGCCGGCGAACGCAGCACCGAACACCTCGGCGCCGATCAGGATGGCTGCGCTGATCACGGTGATGACGTTAAGCCAGACGATACGCCGGTTCTCGGTCATGGGGGCCTCCGTTACGGGGTCGCAATGTCCTCGAATCTGGCCGCCGGATCAAGTCCATAGCGCCAGTCGGACCTTGGACCAGTTTTGATTTTGCTCATGGCGGGCGGTGGCGGTTTGGTCAAAAGTTAACGCATGGACACGGTCACAGCGCTCAAGGTTGCCCGGCCCTACCTCGCCGGTCTCGCCGCGGCTGGCTTGCTGGCCGGCATCGCCGCGAAGGTCGCCGGGCGGGACGTTGCGGCAGCCGCCGTGTGGACGGCAGTGACGTTGCCGGTGTTGCTGGCGTTGCTGGTCGAAATTGTGACCAGTCTGCGGCGAGGCGAGGTCGGCCTCGATATCGTCGCCGGACTTTCGATGGCCGCGGCGCTGATCTTCGGCGAAAACCTGGCGGCGGCCATTGTGGCGCTGATGTATGCGGGCGGCCAGTATCTCGAGATCTACGCCGAAAGGACAGCGCGGCGGGAGATGACGGCGCTGCTGTCGCGGGTGCCGCGCACGGCGATCCGCCACCGCGACGGGCAACTTGAAGAGGTAGCCGTCGACGTCGTCTCGCCCGGCGACCGGCTACTCATACGACAGGGAGATGTAGTGCCAGTTGATGGCACCGTGGCCGAGGGTGTCGGTGTACTCGACCAGTCTGCCCTTACGGGCGAATCGCTCCCGGTCAAGGCGAAGCCGGGCGAACCCGTCCTCAGCGGCTCCACGAATGCCGGCGAGGCGTTCGATGTGATTGCGACCCGGCCTGCGGCCGAGAGCACCTATGCCGGGATCGTCAGGCTGGTGGAAGATGCTCAGCGGTCGCGTGCGCCGATGTCACGTCTGGCCGACCGTTATGCGATCGTCTTTCTGGTACTCACCGTCGTGCTTGCCGGCGCCGCCTGGTGGCTTAGCGGCGACCCGATCCGGGCCGTCGCGGTGCTGGTGGTGGCAACACCTTGTCCGCTGATCCTGGCGGTTCCGGTTGCCATCATCTCGGGACTTTCGCGTGCCGCCAAGTTCGGGATCCTGATCAAAGGCGGCAAGGCCATCGAAAACCTGGCGCGCGTGCGCACGGTGGTCATCGACAAGACTGGAACTCTCACGATCGGCCAGGCAAGACTCATTGCCACGCACGTGGATGCCGGCGTCACTGCGAACGAGGTGTTGCGCATCGCGGCCTCCCTCGATCAGGCATCGAAGCACGTGATCGCGCAAACGATCGTCGATGAGGCTCGCAACAAGGGATTGCAGCTGGCCGTACCCACCGATGTCGTGGAAACACCCGGTGAGGGCGTCGTAGGCCGAGTCGACGGCCGCAGGGTTGCCGTCGGGGGGCTTCGTTTTGTCGCGGGCAGGGTCGCCAGAAGCGACGCTTCGCCGCTACCGCATGATCGTCCGCCCGGAGCCCTGGCAGTTGCGGTCGGCATCGACGGACGATTGTCCGGCGTACTGATCCTCGCAGACGAGCTGCGCGCGGGCACCGAGGCGATGCTCAGCGAACTGCGCGCCCTGGGCATCGAGCGTATTGTGCTTGCGACCGGCGACCGGCAAGAGGTGGCCCGTTTCGTTGCGACCGGACTGTCCCTCGATCTCGTGCGCTCCGAACTGATGCCCGATCAGAAGATCCTGGTGGTTTTGGCCGAGCGCAAGAATGGCCCGGTGATGATGATCGGCGACGGGGTCAATGATGCGCCGGCGCTTGCCGCGGCCGACGTCGGCGTGGCGATGGGCGCAAAAGGAGCCGCCGCTTCCGCCCAGGCCGCCGACGTGGTGCTGCTGGTCGATCAGCTAGACCGCATTCTGCCGGCAATCCGAATCGCGCGGCGTTCACGCCTGATCGCCTTACAAAGCGTGATCGCCGGTATAGGCCTGTCAGCCCTGGCGATGGTGGCCGCATCATTCGGGCTTCTGGTTCCCGCCGAAGGAGCTGTGATTCAGGAAGTGATCGACGTCGCGGTCATCTTCAACGCGCTCAGGGCATTGCGTGGCTGATGTGTCTGACTACTGTCGTGGCTGTCCGTCTGCTATGTCATCGTTTCGTGTCGTGGACTGAATATTGAGGTTGGACGATGCGCCGCTCGATTGCCCTTACTGCGCTGCCGCTTGCATTGCTTGTCATTGCCGGCGATGCGGCTGTTGCTCAAACCGACTTGACCCGAGCGGACAAGCGGCTGTTGCGCAAACAGGATGAGCGGGAATGCCTCCGGCAGGCGGGGCACCAAGACATCCACAGGCGAAATCTGGCTGACTTCGCACGGAAATGCCTGGCAGAACGGCAGGGTGAGCGAAAGGCCGCGGAGAAAAAGGAAGCGGCCGAGCAACGCCGGATCAAGCGGGGGATGGCAGCGGAAGAGTGGGCCGAGATCCAAAAAGTCCGGAATCAGGAAAGGCGTGAGCAATTGGAGCAGCAGGCTGCCAAGCGAGCCGAATGCAACAGGCAGGCAAGCGAGCAGAAGCTCCGGCTGCGCGACCGGAGGGCTTTCGTCAAAAAGTGCGCCGGCATGTAGCTCGTCTTTCGATTTATCGCCCTAATTCGAGCGCGCCCCAGGATATCGCGCCTATATAGGCCAAATGAAACAAACTGAACTGCAGAACCCCCTGTTGTCTAAATGGGCAGGAGCGCTCGAACTCCCGCCATTTGAGGCGATCAAGCCCGACTATTTCCGCCCTGCGTTTGATCGAGCCTTGGCCGATCACCGTATCGAAATCGACGCGATCGCCGAAAATCCGGCGTCTCCTGATTTCGAGAACACGATCGCTGCGCTTGAGCGAAGTGGCCGCACCCTCGAACGCGTAGCGAGCGTGTTCTTTGTGCTGGCCGGCGCCGACACGTCGGACGAAATCGAAGCCATCGAGCGGGACATCTCGCCGCTGTTGGCGCGTCACAACAACGCGCTGTACCTGAACCGCGCGCTCTACTCCCGGATTGCCGATCTCTACGACAGGCGCGATGTGCTTTCGCTCGATGCTGAACAGGCCCGCGTGCTGGAGCGCTATCACACCCGGTTCGTTCGCGCCGGCGCCGCCCTGGAGCGGCCGGCGCAGGATCGGCTCGCGGCGATCAACGAGCGTCTGGCGAGCCTCGGTACTCAGTTTGGCCAGAATGTCCTGGCGGACGAGAAGTCCTTCACGATGGTCCTCGAAGAGGGCGACCTTGACGGCTTACCCGAGTTTGCACGGGCGGCTGCGCGTGCCGCCGCCGATGAGCGCGGCCACCCCGGCAAATACGTCATTACACTGGCGAGATCATCTATCGAAACTTTCCTCCAGTTTGCTTCGCGACGTGACCTGCGGGAAAAGGCATTCCAGGCTTGGATCGCGCGCGGGGAAAACGGCGGCACGACCGACAATCGCGCCCCGATTGGCGAGATGGTGGCGCTGCGCGCAGAACGCGCACAACTGCTCGGCTTTGCAAACTTCGCCGATTACCGCCTCGACGACCAGATGGCCAAGACGCCGCAAGCGGCTCGCCAACTACTTGATGAAGTCTGGGGCAGGGCGCTCACAAAGGCGGCAGTCGAGCGCGACGCGCTGCAGGCGATGATCGCCGAAGAAGGCGGAAACTTCGCGCTCGCACCGCACGACTGGCGCTACTACACGGAAAAGCTCCGCAAGGCGCGCTACGATCTCGACGAGGCCGAGATCAAGCCGTATTTCCAGCTCGATAAAATGATCGAGGCCGCATTTGTGACCGCCGGTAGGCTGTTCGGACTGTCATTCAAACCCATCGATGCAGCTCTTTATCATTCCGACGCTCGCGCCTGGGGCGTGACGGACGCTCAGGGCCGTCATGTCGCATTGTTCATCGGCGACTACTTCGCACGACCGTCCAAGCACAGCGGGGCCTGGATGACCTCGCTTCGCGATCAGAAGAAGCTCACCGGCAACATCCGGCCGATCGTTCTCAATATTTGCAATTTTTCGAAGCCGGCTGCCGGCGAGCCTGCGCTGCTGTCGTTCGACGATGCACGCACGCTCTTTCATGAATTTGGTCACGCGTTGCATGGGATGCTGTCCGACGTAACCTATCCTCTCATTGCGGGGACGGCCGTCCCCAGCGACTTCGTCGAATTACCCTCCCAGCTTTACGAGCATTGGCTGGAGGTGCCGGAGGTCCTGCAGAAGCATGCATTTCATGCGAGCACTGGTGAGCCGATGCCGAAAGCCTTGCTCGACAGACTGCTGGCGACGCGCACCTTCAACCAGGGCTTTGCCACGATCGAGTACACAGCCTGCGCAATGGTCGACCTCGACCTCCATTCGTTGCCGGATGCGAACGCGCTCGATGTTTCGGCTTTCGAGCGCAAGGATCTCGAGCGGATCGCGATGCCGCCGGAGATCGTGATGCGTCATCGGCTTCCGCATTTTCAGCACCTGTTCTCGGGTGGCGGCTATGCTGCCGGCTACTATTCATATATGTGGTCGGAGGTTCTCGACGCCGACGCTTTCGCTGCATTCGAGGAAACCGGCAATGCTTTCGATCCGGCGACGGCGAAGCGCCTGCGCGACTATATCTACAGCGCAGGAAACCGACGTGATCCTGCGGATGCCTACAAGGCGTTCCGCGGCCGGCTGCCGACAGTTGACGCCCTGTTAAAGAAGCGCGGTCTTGCCGACGCCTCCACGAGCGCGCGTTAAGCTCAACCAAGGCCCGCGAAGGTGATTGCTTGCTAAAAGACCGGAAAACCCAATGACCTTGCATAGCGCAGGCCATCGCCGCGGCGTTGTGGCCGCGCCACATGCGGCCACTGTCGAGGACGGGCGCGCGGTCCTTGCCGAAGGCGGCAACGCCATTGAAGCGATGCTCGCGATGGCCGCATCCATCGCGGCGGTCTATCCGCACATGAATCACATCGGCGGCGACGGTTTCTGGCTTGTCCGGGAGCCGTCCGGCCGCGTGCGGGCGCTGATGGGCGCCGGACGGGCAGGCATCAGGGCGACACCGCGCCTTTATCGTGAGGCCGGTTACGATGAAATTCCGGCACGCGGGCCGCTTGCCGCGCTGACGGTGCCGGGCGCGGTCGCCGCATGGACACTCGCTGCGGACGCTGCCAGAGCGCAGGGCGGCAAGATGCCACTCGATTTGCTACTTGCGCCCGCCATCAAACATGCGAGCGGCGGATCTGTTGTGACGCGCAGCCAGGCACGGCTGACAGCTGAAAAGCTTCCGGAGATGGACAAGGCTGTCGGCTTCAAGAATGCATTTCTGCTAGACGGCAAAGTCCCCGAGGCCGGCGCGCGGTTGAAGCAGGCAGCATTTGCCGCGACGCTTGAGCAGCTTGCCCATGGCGGGCTTGACGATTTTTACCGCGGCGACATCGGGCGCGAGATCGCGGCCGATCTCGAACGCATTGGGAGCCCAGTCACACGCGCTGACATGGAAAGCTGTCGCGCGATTGTCGATGAGCCGCTCAGCGTCGTGACGCAAGCGGGCACGCTCTACAATTCTCCGCCGCCGACGCAGGGTCTGGCGTCGCTGATTATTCTTGCGCTGTTCGAGCGCCTACGCGTCGCCCGAGCCGAAAGCTTCGAACATATTCATGGCATTGTCGAAGCAACCAAGCGAGCCTTCAGAGCGCGCGATCAGGTCGTTACCGACCCGGACAAAATCACAACGGATCTTGGCCGGTATTTTCTGCCGGCATTCCTCGATGCCGAGGCCGCAAAGATTGACGCTCGCAAGGCCGCGCGCTGGCCCGCGCCTCGCGGCGAGGGCGACACAATCTGGATGGGCGCGGCGGATTCAAGCGGTCTCGTCGTCTCATACATCCAGTCGCTCTATTGGGAGTTCGGCTCCGGCTGCGTGCTGCCGGCGACCGGCATCGTCATGCAAAACCGTGGCGCGAGCTTCTCGCTCGATCAGAAGGCGCTGAATGCGCTGGCGCCCGGCCGGCGCCCGTTTCATACGCTCAACCCCGCACTCGCGGTTCTCAACGACAAGCGGATCATTGCCTACGGCACGATGGGTGGCGACGGCCAGCCGCAAAGCCAGGCGGCCGTGTTCACGCGTCACGTCACATTCGGAGAGCCGCTCGACAAGGCGCTCGATGCGCCGCGTTGGCTGCTTGGGCGAACGTGGGGCTCCGCCCATACCAATTTGCGGATGGAGTCGCGTTTCGACGGGGATCTTGTGGATCGTCTCTTATCGGCTGGTCACGACGTGGCCGTTCTCGACGAGGCTTATTCGGACACGATGGGTCACGCTGGAGCGGTAGTGCTGCATGCAAACGGCACCCTGGAAGGTGGCCATGACCCACGCGCCGACGGCGGCGCGGCGGGCATCTGAACTGCCGCATTTACGTGAAAGCTATGCGTAACATAGTTACACGTCACGTTTGCGCCGCAGTCCGTGCTATCGTGCGCGCATGACCGCGCTGCTTCGCATTCTTCTTATCGCGCTGCTCGGGCTGGCCAGCGGCAGCCTTGCGCAGGCTCATCCGCATGTCTGGGTGACGATGCAAACCGAGCTTGTCTACGCGCCCGACGGCAGTATCACGGGAATTCGTCACGCCTGGTCGTTCGACGACATGTTCTCCACGTTTGCGACGCAAGGGATGGAGAGCAAGGAGAAGGGCAAATTCACGCGCGAAGAGCTCGCGCCGCTTGCCAAGGTCAACGTCGAGTCGCTGAAGGAATATGGGTACTTCACCTTTGCCACGGCCGACGGCACGAAAGCAGAGCTCACCGAGCCCGCGTCCGGTTACTGGCTCGATTACAAGGACGAGGTGCTGACTCTCAATTTCGTGCTGCCGTTCAAGACGCCGGTGAAGGCCAAAGAGCTGAAAATCGAGATCTACGATCCAACTATTTTCGTCGATTTCTCGTTTGCCAAGGAAAAGCCGGTGCAGCTTGCCGGCGCGCCGCAATGCAAGCTCGACGTGATGTTGCCGCGTGAAATGACTTTCGCCGAAGGCAAAGCGCTGAGCCAGATACCGGCCGACCAGAAAAACACAACGATGGCCTGGGGCGCGCAGTTCGCCAGCAAGATCTTGGTGCATTGCCCTTGAGCGTTGCCTCGCGAACGCGCATTGCGCGCGGCGTTTTGCTGTCCGCATCCATCCTGTTTGTTCTCGTCATCGTCGACGCCGCCGTGGCGCAGCCGTTTGGCATCAACCGAGGCGCGCCGCCGCCTGAGATTGGCGGATTTGCGGGCTGGATTCTTGCAAAGCAGGCTGAATTCTATCGGATGCTGTCGGGGCTCGTTCGCGCCGCCAAGGCGGACGGCCGTGCAGCCTACACGCTGCTCGGCGTCTCGTTTCTTTATGGTGTGTTCCACGCCGCGGGACCGGGCCACGGCAAAGCGGTTATCTCATCTTATCTGGTGGCGAACGACGAGACTTGGCGGCGCGGCATTGTGCTCTCGTTCGCATCCGCGATTCTGCAGGCGATGACCGCAATCGCGGTCGTCGGGGTTGCCGCCGCGCTCCTTGGCGCCACGGCGAAGGCCATGGGCAACACCGTGCGTGTGATTGAGATCGTGAGCTATGCGCTCATACTGTTGATCGGCTTGCGACTCTTTTGGGTGAAAGGCAGGGCCTTCTTGCAATCGCTGGGCCTCAAGGAACGTGCGCACGCCCATGATCACGCGCATGAGCATGCTCACGACCATCATCACCACCATCACGACCGTGACCACGACCATGGGGCATCAGCCTGGAGTCACGGGCACGCACCGGAGCCGAGCGAACTCGCTGGCGCGCACTGGCTCAGGCGGGGCCTGACGGCGATCATTGCTGTTGGCCTGCGCCCCTGTTCGGGCGCGATCATCGTGCTCGTCTTTGCGCTCGCGCAGGGACTGTTCTGGATCGGCGTCGCTTCGACCTTTGTGATGGGGCTCGGGACGGCAATTACGGTGGCGGCGATCGCCACTTTGGCGGTGGGCGCGCGGGGGCTTGCAGGCAGACTGGCGAAAGCAAAGCCGGGGGTCGGAGTGATTGTCCTGCGCGGACTGGAAACCGCGGCGGCCCTTGTCATAGTTGTGTTCGGTGCGGCGTTGCTCACCGGTTATTTGGCAAGCGAACGCCTGATGGGCGTCTAGCGAAAATCGTCGGGACGAAGTTCGATCGGCTGGCCGTGCGGGGTGCGGTCGCAGGCGCGATCCCATGCGTCGCGGTAGCGATGCAGCGTGTCGGGTGTCGTCACGCCTTTTTCCGCGACGAGCTTTTCGAGCGCGTTGAGCCAGTGTGAGTAATACGTCTCACCGCTGTCAGGATCGCCGGCCGACTGTGCACGCTTGATTTCGGCTGCAAGCGCTGCCGCCCATTCTGGCCAGGTAAAAACGCCGCGTTCGTGCAGCGCCAGTGTCATGGCGAAGGCCTGGGCCTCCCACGGCTCGCGGAATACCGGGCCATCGGAGTCGCGCGGAACGCCGGGCACCGCAACCGCGGCACGCATGGCAGCCTGCGGGTCCATTGCCATGTCAGGCCGGCTCCAGGTAGGGCTGCCAGGCATCGACGGAAACCTGCGAGGTAGGATCGCCTTCATTGCCCCACAGTTCTCGTCCATCGAAGCGCACGGTGTAAAGCCATTGCGGATTCTCGCCGGATCCCGTCGCATTGCTGTCCGGGAAAACGTGGCACCCGATGATGCGCTCGATCGTGCCGACGTGACCACGCACGTAGCGCGGCAGGCGCGTATGAGTCAGTGGATTGATATTCTTCGCACGCACTTTGTCGCCAGGCTTGAATGCCGCCGCCGTATTTGTGTCCCGCTCGGTCGGGCCGCCGCGATGAAGGGTCTTGGCGACGTCGCCCGGCGACAATATGCGTTTGACCGGTTTTGGCGGATGCAGCGAATGACCGGCGGTGATTTCGTCCTCCGCCACAAGGCCGCGCTCTTTCAACATTGTCTCAAGCGCCGCAAACCAGATCTGGTAGTAGGTCATCGACAAATATTCGCCTGGTGGGCGGTTCTCGCGCGCGAACCGCGACATGTCGATGTTCCAGCCGCCGGGCATACCCATCGCCAGCGTCAGCGCAAAGGCGCGCTTTTCCCATTCGCCGTGGAAGACCGGCTCGTTTGGCTCCGGCTTGACCGGGCCATGTCCGTGCGTACCGCCAAGATCCTGGCCCCCGTTCACTTTGCGATGTCTTTCGGAGATTTCGGCAGACCGGTGCCGATCATGGAGTCGCGCGTGACGAGGTCGGCGAGTTTTTCTTCGCTCCAGCCCTCGGTGCCGCCCGGTCGCATGGGCAAAACGAGATACCGGATCTCTGCAGTCGAATCCCAGATACGGATTTCAGTTTCTTTGGGAAGCGTGACGCCGAAGTCGGCAAGCACGCCGCGCGGATCGGACACCACGCGCGAGCGGTAAGGCGCGGACTTATACCAGACCGGCGGCAATCCCAGCACAGGCCATGGGTAACAGGAGCACAATGTGCACACGACCATATTGTGCAGTTTGGGTGTGTTCTCCAGTACGACAATGTGCTCGCCTCGGCGCCCGGCGTAGCCGACCTCGGCGATGGCGGGCGTGGCATCCTTGAGCAGACGCGCGCGATAGGCCGGATCGGCCCAGGCTTTTGCGACGACGCGCGCGCCGTTACGCGGCCCGACTTTCTTTTCATAGGTTTCGATCAACAGATCGAGTGCGGCTGGGTCAACATAACCCTTTTCGGTCAGCACCGTTTCCAGAGCACGCACGCGAAGCTGGGTTTCGGATAGCTCGGAATGGTCGTGGTCGTGATGATGATCGTGATCGTGTTCGGACATGACCCCACTATAAGCAAAGGTCGCGTCTTTATGCCATCATCGGAGTTATGAGATTTGCGCATATGACCGCATGGGCCGACCGCATCGACCGCCTGGTCTCAGGCATAGGCCGCGTTGCGGCCTGGCTCATTCTTGTTGTCGTTCTGCTGCAATTCGCGCTGGTCGTGGCCCGTTACGTGTTCGGCCTCGGTTCCATTTGGCTCTCCGAGACCGTGATCTACGCGCACGCGGCGGTACTTATGCTCGCGGCGGCCTGGACCCTGCGCGCGGAAGGTCACGTGCGTGTCGATATTTTTTACGCCGACGCGTCTACGCGAACGAAGGCGCTCATCGACCTTGCAGGTGCCATTCTTCTTCTGCTGCCGTTCATGCTCGTGCTGCTATGGCTGTCGGTGCCCTACGCCGCGCGCTCGTGGGCGATCCTCGAGCACTCGCAGGAAGCGAGCGGCCTGCCGCTCGTTTTCGTGCTCAGGACCCTCATCCCTGCCTTCGCCGTATTGATGGCCTTGCAAGGTATGGCGCAGGCAATCCGCGCAGCCACGGTGCTGGCGAGGACGCGCTGATGGCCAACCCGGAGGTCCTTGCGGTTCTCATGGTGATCGCCGTGGTCGCGGCGTTGATGGCCGGCTATCCGGTCGCCCTCACGCTCGCCGGCACGTCGCTGATCTTCGCCGTGCTCGGCGACGCGATTGGCGCGATGAGCTTCGACATTCTCGGCGCTCTCCCGCAGCGCATCTTCGGCGTCATGACGAACGAAGTGCTGCTGGCGATTCCACTTTTCATTTTCATGGGTGTCATGCTGGAGCGCTCGCGCATTGCGGAAGATTTGCTCGAGACCATGGGCCGCCTGTTCGGCACGCTCCGCGGTGGCCTCGGAATATCCGCTGTTATTGTCGGCACCTTGCTTGCGGCCGCGAAGGGCGTCGTTGGCGCAACAACCGTTACCATGGGCCTTATCATGCTGCCGACGATGCTGCGCTTCGGCTATGACCCGCGGCTGGCCGCCGGTACAGTTGCCGCCACCGCAACGCTCGCACAGATTTTTCCGCCGGCAACCGTCCTCGTTTTGCTCGGCGATCAACTTGGCAACGCGTATCAGGCCGCCCAACTGTCGAAGGGCATTTTTGCGCCGCGATCCCTTACGGTCAGCGATCTGTTTGCCGGTGCGCTGGTGCCCGGCTTTGCGCTGGTCGGCCTCTATCTGATCTTCCTGGTCGCGGTCGCGGTACTGCGCCCGAAAGCGTCGCCCGCGCTGCCGGCCGATCCGAAAGCTTTGCGCGGCTTCAAGATGCTGCGCCGTCTTGCGGAAGTGCTGGTTGCTCCGCTTGCTCTGATAGCCGCCGTGCTCGGCTCGATCCTTGGCGGCATCGCAACGCCGACCGAAGCTGCGTCGATCGGGGCCGTCGGCGCGATAGTGCTCGCGGCCCGCAAGGCGTCGCTTGGCGGCCTGGTCAGGCCGGTTTGCGAGAAAACCGCGCAGATTGTCAGCATGATTTTTCTGATCCTGATCGGCGCGACCATGTTCAGCCTGGTGTTCCGCGCGCTTGGCGGAGACGACATGGTGCATCGCGCACTTTCGAATTTGCCGGGCGGGCCGGCGGGCGCGGTGCTCACGGTGATGATCGCGATGTTTTTGCTCGGCTTCGTGATGGATGCGTTCGAGATTATTTTCGTCGTCGTGCCGATTGTCGCACCGATCTTGCTCGCCATGCCCGGCGTCGATCCGGTCTGGCTGGGCATCATGATGGCGGTCAATCTGCAGACGTCGTACATGCACCCGCCGCTTGGGCCGACGCTGTTCTTCCTGCGCGGTGTCGCTCCGCCGGAGATCACCACACGGCACATTTACGTCGGCATTATTCCGTTCGTGGCAATTCAGTTGCTCGCGCTTGTGGTGCTCTGGTTCGTGCCGGGACTGGCAACGGCGCTGCCGCGGGTGCTCTACGGCCACTAGCTGCAAAAGCGTTCGATAACCGCCCAGATCCATATTGCGCCGGCCGCCAGCAAAGATAGTCCGACGGCTGCGGATCCCATGTCCTTGACCCGCTTGATGGCCGGATCGCTTTTCCGCGTCAGGCGGTCGCTCAACTTTTCTATCGCCGTGTTGAGCAGCTCGACAATGAGGAGAAAAACGAGCACGCCGATCAGCACAAGGCGCCTGGCCGCATCCGGGGTCAGGAAGAAGGCGAGAGGGACGCCGATCACCAGCAAAGCAAGCTCCTGGCGAAAGGCGGCTTCCGACCGCGTCACAGCGATCAGGCCATTCCAGCTATTGATGGTCGCGCGCCAGATCCGTTCCACGCCAGCGGTCCCTTTGGTCCGCACGATACCTACGGGTTTTTGTCGGTCTATTCCATATCGTTGCGGCCCCCGTGTATAACCGCCTTCGTATGAAAGCCGCCGAGATGTTCAGTCTGAAAGGCCGCGTGGCGCTGGTGACCGGCGCGTCGAGCGGCCTCGGCGTGCAATTCGCGAAGGCGCTTGCCGATAACGGTGCCGCGGTTGCGCTGGTGGCCCGTCGGGCTGACCGGCTAAAATCGCTCAAGGACGAAATCGAAGGAAAGGGCGGTCGCGCTGTTGCGATCGAAGCTGACGTCACCGACCATGCCGCGATCGCTCGCGCTTTCGACGCCGCTGAAAAGGCATTCGGAACGGTGACGATCCTCGTCAATAACGCCGGCATCGCTCACGGCGGCCGTGCGGTCGAGATGCCGCCTGAGGAATGGCGCAAGGTCCTCTCGACCAACCTCGACGCCGTTTTTTTCTGGGCGCAGGAGGCGGCGCGCCGGCTGCTCGCCGCCAAGAAGCAGGGTGCGATCGTCAATATCGCGTCGGTTCTGGGACTCGCGGTCTCAAAGGGCGCGGTGGCCTACGCCGCCGCAAAAGCGGGCGTTGTGCAGGTGACTAAAGCGCTGGCCGTTGAGTTGGCGTTCAAAGGGGTGCGCGTCAACGCGATTGCACCAGGCTGGTTCGTCACCGAAATGAACGACGACTATCTATCCAGCGAAGCTGGTGCCGCCATCAAGCGTGAAATTCCGATGGGACGTTTCGGTAACTCGGGCGATCTCGACGGCGCGCTGCTTTTGCTGGTGTCGGATGCCGGCAGTTACATCACAGGCGCGACCGTCGTTGTCGATGGCGGACAGGTCGTACAGATCAAAGGGTAGGGGGCAAGGCATGGACTTCACGCTTGCGCCAGAGATCGAGGATCTTCGGCTGCGTGTGCGCGCGTTCGTAGAAGAGCACGTGCTGCCGCTCGAAGCGGATCCGCAGAATTTCTCCGAGCACGAAAACATCCCTGAGGGCCGCCTCGCCAAGGTGCGTGAAAAAGCCAGGAAGGCCGGCCTGTGGGCGCCGCAGTCGCCGAAGGAATACGGCGGCATGGACCTGCCGATGGTCGCCTGGGCGGCGATCTACGAGGAAGCTGCACGCTCGATCTTCGGCCCGCTCGCCATCAACTGCATGGCGCCCGACGACGGCAACATGAATCTGCTCAAGCTGGTTGGCACGCACGAGCAGAAAGAGAAATGGTTGAAGCCGATCGTCGAGGGCAGGGTCCGCTCAAGTTTCACCATGACCGAACCGGCGCCCGGTGGCGGCTCCGATCCCTCGATGATGAAAACCAAGGCCGAGAAAAAAGGTGACCGCTACGTCATTGGCGGCCGAAAATGGTTTGCTACCGGTGCCGAGGGCGCTGCTCACTTCATCTTGGTCGCCCGCACATCGGACGACAAGCGGCGTGGTTTGACGGCGTTTCTCTACCACAAGGATCAGCCGGGCTGGCGCATCATTCGCCGCATCCCGATCATGGGCCCGCACGAGCATGGCGGTCACTGCGAGCTTGAATTCGATGGATTGGAAATTCCGCGCGAGAACGTGCTGCTGGGTGAAGGTGATGGCCTCAAGATCACGCAGATCCGGCTCGGTCCGGCACGGTTGACGCACTGCATGCGATGGCTCGGCTTCTCCAAGCGGTGCATGGAAGTCGCGCAAGAGTACGTTGCTCATCGCGAGGGTTTTGGCGTGAAGCTTGCCGATCGCGAAAGCGTGCAGATCAAGCTCGGCGAGGTGGCCCAGCAGATCCAGATCGGCCGGTTGCTTACGATGCACGCGGCCTGGATGCTCGATCAGGGTGGCCGCGCGCGCAAAGAAGTCTCGATGGCCAAGGTGCAAGTCGCCGACACGCTGCACAAGGCCGCCGATGTGGCGATTCAATTACAAGGCGCCCGCGGCTTTTCGCAGGATTCGATCGCGCAATGGATCTATCGCTACGCCCGCTCCGCCCGTCTGGTGGATGGCGCGTCCGAAGTCCACATGATGGTATTGGCACGGTTCATGCGCGAAGAGGGGCGCGATTTCTGGCAATGGGGCGCCGGCGAGGGACGCCGAAACGCGCGTTGATCAGCCCACCGCTTTCCTGAGCGCCGTCGTCTCGTCACGCGCGGATCTCATCAGATATTGCACGTCCGATCCGGCAATCACGAAGCGGGCGCCGAGCTTGACCAACTCGGCCACGTGCGCGACATCGGCGCGGATGCCGCCGACGCCGAGGTGCTTGTTGTGCGCCTTGCAGGCCTTTGCGGTGGCTTCGTAGGCGGCCCGTAGCTTCGGGCTTTTGAGGTCGCCGGGGATTCCCATGGCGGTACAGAGATCGTTCGAGCCGATCAGGAGCATGTCGATGCCGTCGACCGAAGCGATTGCGTCCGCGTTGGCGATGCCCTCCGGCGTTTCCAGCATTGCGATCAGCGTCGTTGAGGCATTGCCTTGCTTGTTGACCTCGGCGAGCGGTGTCTGCCGATAGCCCTGCAGCGCGCCGGCGCCGCCGACCGAGCGCTCGCCCAACGGCGGAAAGCGGCAGGCCCGCATAAAAGCCTCGGCTTCCGCGCGCGTGCTCACGTTCGGGCAGATGATGCCGAGCGCGCCCATGTCGAGGAGGCGCGTGGCGTCCTCGAACTGGTGGCCGGCCATGCGCACCATAGGTGTCACCCCGACCGGAAGCGCCGCGACACAGATCTGCGCGGCCGCATCCAGGGAAATCGTGCAGTGCTCCATGTCGATGAAGAACGCGTCGAAGCCGCACGAATCCGCGATCATGGCGATCTCGGCGGTGCGCGCGAGCCGCGTCGCCATGCAGAGCGCGACCTCGCCGCGCGCAAGCCGCTCCTGCATGCGGTTCGTGTAGGCCACGATGAGGCCGTCTAGTTGCGGTAGCTGGTGTCGATCTGGTCGAGCATGCGCAGGTACGCGGCCCAGTCGTGGCTGCCGCGTCCGGCATCGTGATGCTCATATTGTTCAGCGGTCTTGGCGCAGACTTCCGGCGGGACTTCGATCACCTCGGCGCCAGTCGCTTCCAGTTTGAGTTGGATATCGGCGGCGTCGATGAGATGTTTCATGAGCACGAATGCATCGCGTGCGCTTTTCCCCACCGTGAGCAGGCCATGGTTGTGCATGATCATCGCCCGGTTCTGCGCGAGATCGCGGTTAAGACGCTCGCGCTCGTCGAAATCTTCGGTAATGCCCTCGTAGGCGTGATAGCCGATCCTTTTGTAGAAACGGATCGCTTGCTGCGAGACCATGCGCAGGCCGCTCTTGAGTCCTGCAATCGCCATGCCGACATTCGTGTGAATATGCACCGCACAGTTCACGTCCGGCCGTGCGCTCAAGACGCCACCATGCAAAGTGAAGCCCGGCCTGTTGACCCCTGACTTTTCGTCGAGGTCTTCATCCATCGAGACTTTCACCAGGTTGGACGCGGTTACCTCGGTATAGAGAAGGTCGTGCTTCTTCATCAGCAATTTGCGCGGCTCGTCCGGGACCCGCATCGAGGAATGGTTGTAGATCACGTCGTCCCAACCGTAATGCGCGGTCAGGCGATAGACGGCGGCGAGATCGACGCGCGCCTGCCATTCGGCGGCTGAAATTCCATCCCGTGAAATTTTGGGAACGCTGGCAAGCTTGTTCATCGGCGTCGTCCTCCGTGACCGCAGGGTAGAGTCTATCATACCGGTCCGGCTTGGCCAGATTGCGCGCCGCAGTATAGAAAGGACCGCAATTGAGCAGGTGAAAATGAGCAAGCCAATCAAAATTCGAATGGGTGGCTATGGTCCCCCGACGACAGGATTCAGCAAGTCGCTGAAGTTCATCGGCGACAGGCTGGAAAAGCAATTCGGCAGTGACGTCGCGATCGAATACGTTTTCAACATCATGGATCACGGCCACAAGGCCGAGGATATTCTCACCTTGGTTGAAAACGGCGAGATCACGCTCGGCTACCAGTCTTCGAGCTATCTCACCGACCGCGTGCCCGAGTTGGGCTTTGTCGACCTGCCGTTCCTGTTTTCCAGTAACGCGCAGGCGCGCTGCGCAATGGACGGTGCGCTCGGTGAATTCCTCGTTCGCAAGACGGAAGAGCGCATCAACTACCGTATCCTCGGCTGGTTCGAGAACGGCTTCCGCCATATCTCAAACTGGCTGCGACCGATCCATCTGCCCGCCGATATGAAAGACATGAAAATCCGCGTGCTGCCGAGCGAGATTCACAGGCGCGCGTTCGAACTGCTCGGCGCGAAGGCAATGCGCATGGATCTCACCGAGGCCATCGCCATGATCAAGGCCGGCACATTGGACGCGCAGGAAAATCCGCTGGCGAATACCGTCACCTATGGCGTGCACAAATTCCATAAATTTCACACGCTCAGCTATCACTTCTATATTTCGCGGCCGATCTTCCTGCATCGCAGGTCGTTCGAGGCCTGGCCCGATGAGGTCCGCCGTGCAATGCAAATGGCGGTGACGGAGGCGGTTGCCTATCAGCGCAAGCTCGCGCTCGAAGAGCACGAGTCCTCGCGCACGGCGATCGAAGACGAGGGTTGCGAAATCAACGAGCTGACGCCGAAGGAACACGATGCCTTCGTGACGGCGGTGCAGCCGCTGCTGGCGGACGCGCGTAAAACTTATGGCCAGGCGATGTTCGGCATGGTGCCAAAGGCATAGCGGTGTCGCGGCAAATAGCGTCACCGAAACATTAATGCGCTTGTTGCAATTGTACGATCATCGCGGGATTTACGCCGCTGAAACGACTCCGTTGCTAGTGAGTGGGCCGTAACATTTCGTGCGGCGGCCAGTCATATGACCAGTTCGAACCGACCCATCGCGCTTGCGCTCCGCGGGGTCAGCAAATCTTTCGATCGTCCTGCGGTTGATGCGCTCGATCTCACGATCTATGGCGGCGAGTTTTATGCGCTGGTTGGCCCGAATGGTGCCGGCAAAACGACGACGTTGCGCATGGTCGTCGGCCTGCTGAAGCCGGATGCCGGCTCAATCCGCATTGGCGGGATCGACGCGCTCTCCGATCCGGTTGCCGCAAAGCAGATAACGGCGTGGCTCTCCGACGAGCCAATGATCTATGACAAGCTCACCCCGTACGAATATCTCGAATTCGTCGCCGGGCTGTGGCGCATTGATCCTGCCGTTGCCCAGGGGCGCGCGCGCGAACTCATTGGCTGGCTCGGCCTCGAGCCGCATGCGCACGAGCGCTGCGAGGGGTTCTCCCGCGGAATGCGCCAGAAGGTGGCGCTTGCTGGCGCGCTGGTGCACGACCCAAAACTCATCATTCTCGACGAACCGCTGACTGGTCTCGACGCGGGCACCGCGCGGCAGGTCAAGGACGTGCTGCGCGGGCGCGTGCGTGAGGGTGGCACCGTCATCATGACCACACACATTCTTGAGGTCGCCGAACGAATGGCCGACCGGATCGGTGTGATCGCCCGCGGGCGCCTGATCGCGGAAGGTACTCTCGACGACTTGCGCCGGCAGACCGGTGAAACGGCCACGAGCCTTGAAGACACCTTTCTCACACTTGTGGCCGAGCAGGCGGCGGCGTGATTCAACAGGCATCGCTGGCATGGCTGGCCGGCCACGAACTCAGGCTCGGCTGGCGCGACTGGGTCTCGCTAATGACGGCGGGCGGGCGCACGCGCGGACGTACCGCGTTTGTTGCGCTGATCTTCGTCGGCATCTTCATGCATCTCTTCGCCTATTGGACGGTTGCCACCTATGCCGATGCCGGTCTTGGTTCCGACACGGCCGCGCTGGCCGCAATCACCGGGACGCTTTTTCTGTCGTGGTCGCTGCTCTTGTCGCAGGCCATGGAGTCCGTGACGCGCGCGTTCTATTCGCGCTCCGACCTTGATCTCATACTTACATCTCCAGCCTCCGCGCGAAAAGTCTTCGCGGTGCGCATGGGCCGGATCGCCATGGCCGCGGTGGCTATTGCAGTGCTATTGGCCGCGCCATTCATCAACATTTTGGCGGCGCTCGGAGGCGGCCGATGGCTTGCTGCCTATGGTGTGGTCATTGCCATGGGCGCGGTGGCTACGGCCGCCGCATTGGCGCTGACGATCGCTTTATTCCGCACCATTGGTGCGAAACGCACGCGCCTGATTGCCCAGATTGTTGCGGCCGTGATCGGGGCCGCTTTCGTCATCGGGTTGCAGGTTGCCGCGATATTTTCCGCGGGCAATCTGTCACGTTACGCGGCGTTGCAGTCGGACTGGATGCTGCAACTTGCGCCTGATACCGCCAGCGCATTCTGGTGGCCGGCGCGCGCGGTGCTTGGGGACTATGTTGCCCTGGCCGCGGTTTTCGGGTTTGCAGCCGTCGTGCTTGGCATGGCGATTGCCGTATTTTCACGCCGTTTCGGCGAGCACTCGATCGCGGCGGCCGGAGTTTCGAATACCGCCGTGCAGCAGCGCCGGCGGGTGCTCGCGTTTCGCCGCCGTTCTCCAGCTCGCACGCTGCGTCACAAGGAATGGACGCTTCTCAAGCGGGATCCCTGGCTGGTGTCGCAGACGCTGATGCAAATTCTTTATCTTTTGCCGCCGGCGCTGCTGCTTTGGGTTACATTCCGCACGGGACACGATGCGTTTATCGTCTTGATCCCCGTGATTGTCATGGCCGCCGGTCAGCTCGCCGGCGGGCTGGCGTGGCTCACCATTTCGGGGGAAGACGCGCCGGACCTCGTTTCGACTGCGCCAATCGCGGCCAATCGGATCCTGCTCGCCAAGATCGAAGCCGTCCTTGGCATGGTGGGGCTCATTTTTGCGCCGATCGTTGCGTTCCTCGCATTCGATGTCGTGTTCGCGGCCGCGGTCTGCGGATTGGGCATTCTGTCGGCAGCGGCGGCAGCGACGACGATCCAGCTTTGCTTCCGCGTGCAGGCGCGCCGAAGTCATTTCCGGCGCAGGCAGACGTCCTCGCGGATCGCGACTTTTGCTGAAGCGTTTTCGTCGATTGCTTGGGCGGCGACGTCAGCACTCGCGGCTGCGGGATTGTGGCAAGCGATCGGCCCGGCCATCGTCGCATTTGGCGTATTGGCCGGCGTCTGGATGCTCAGTCCGTCACGGAGTTGAGCTACGCATAGGAAATGCGCAGCCGCTGACGGCCAACGAGTATGCCGACCAGAAGCAGATTCAGCATGTTGGCGCCGATCCCGGCTGCGAAAGCGGGTGCGTAATAGCCGAAGTGATCGTAGAGCAGCCCCGCGAGCCAGCCGCCGAGCGCCATGCCGCAGCCGCTGAATAGCAGCAATGTCGGTATGCGCCACGACGCCTCCGAGGCCGGAAACAGTTCGCGCAGTGCCAGCACATAGGCCGGGATAATTCCGGAAAAGCCGAGTCCGAACGCGGCGGCGACCGTGAAGAGCCCGGCTTCGTTCTGCGTGAGAAGCAACGCCGTCATCGACGCGGCTTGCCAGCCCGAGCCGATGAAGACCGTGGCCAGACCGCCGATGCGGTCGGAAATTGCTCCCCAGATCTGCCGGCTCAGGAAAGCCGTGCCGAGCAGCACGGACAGCATTAGTGCGCCGGTCGAACGTGCAATGCCGAGATCGCTGCAGAAGGCAACGAGATGCCCCTGCGGCATCGCCATCGGAATGCAACATAGCACTGCGGCCACGCACATGACGGCGAAGACGGCATTGGGCGGCCAGCCAAGCACGCGTACTTTCGCTCCGGCGCCATCGGTGGGAGCGGGCGGGTGGATCACTTCGGGCGGCGCGCTGAAATAGGTTACCGCCAGCGGAATGATCACGGCAATTTCGAGCACGCCGTACCACAGCATGGTCTGCCGCCAGCCGAAGTCGGCGATGACGCGCTCGAACAGCGGCGGCCACATTGCGCCGGCGAGGTAGCTTCCGCTCGAGATCAGGGCCAGTGCCGATCCGCGCCTTCGGTCAAACCAGCGGCTGACATAGATGTACATTGGCGCATTGATGCCCCCGAGCCCGATCAAGCCGATGAAGAGTCCGTGTCCGACCCATAAAGGCCAAGGTGGTCCCAGCGTCGAGATCGCGAGACCAAGGCCGATCATCAGCGCACCGCAGATGACCGTCCACCGTGTGCCGACTTTGTCTGCGAGTCGTCCCATCAAAATGCCACCGACTCCCGAACCCAGCCAGGCGAGCGCGCTGGCGAGTGCAGGGATGGAGCGGATGCCGTTGACCTCCGCGGCGATATCCTTGAGCGCGACTACCGTGATCCATGCGGCACCGAACGCCATCAGCATGGTGAAGAGGGCCGCCATGGCGACGGCCCACGATTTTTTGGATTCGATAGAAGGGACTGTCGATGGCAACATCAGGCGGGAGTCCGGCTGGCCAGTCTTTTGGCAGCCCGCCGCTGTTTTGACCATCCACACGCGTGTGGGTCTGCCTTGCCTGCTGCATTGCGCCAAAATGCGCGCGGAGCCCGCTTAGGGAAATTTCCTTTTAGAGCCCGCTAAAATTTCGAAATTGACCCGACCCTCGCGAAGTATAGCCTCCACTGCGGTTTCAGCGCTTTACGGCGTCCCGGCCAACCTTATATGAGTGGGGTCCGGCATCGCATTGCCGGCTTTACAAAGGCGTTCCATGCCACTTCGATCGGTCAGCCTGAACGACAAGTACGACCTCAACCAGTCACATGTCTTCGTGACCGGCTATCAGGCATTGATCCGCGCCTGCCTCATGCAGAAGGAGCGCGATCGCCGCGCCGGTTTAAACACGGCCGGCTACGTCACCGGCTATCGCGGCTCTCCGCTCGGCGGCCTTGACCAGCAGTTCATGCGCGCCGGGCAGATACTCACGGCGGCGGACGTGAAGTTCCAGCCCGGCATCAACGAGGAACTTGCCGCCACCGCGCTCTGGGGATCTCAGCAGGCCGAATTGCGCGGCGAAGGCAAATTCGATGGCGTATTCGGCATGTGGTACGGTAAAGGTCCGGGCGTCGATCGGTCCGGCGACGTCTTCCGTCACGCCAATTTTGCCGGCACCTCCAAGAACGGCGGCGTCATCGCGCTGATGGGCGACGATCACACGGCTGAATCGTCGACCACCGCGCATCAATCGGAATTCCACTTCGTCGACGTTATGATGCCGATCCTCAATCCGGCCGGCGTGCAGGAAATCATCGACTACGCGCTCTATGGCTGGGCGATGTCGCGCTTCACCGGCGCATGGACGGCGCTCAAGTGTATGCACGAGACGGTCGAGTCGACCGGCGTGGTCGACGGCGCGATCGATCGCGTCAAGATCATCACGCCAGACGATTTCCGGATGCCCGACGGCGGGCTCAATATCAGGCTTGTCGACACGATCCTCGGACAGGAAGCGCGCCTGCACGACTTCAAGCGCGATGCGATGCTGGCCTTCGTGCGCGCCAACAGGCTCAATCGGATCATCACTTCCGGCGGCCGCTCGCCGAAAATCGGCATTATCACGACCGGGAAAGCCTACCTCGATGTGCGCCAGGCGCTCGATGAGCTCGGCATCGACGAGATGAAGTGCAACGATCTCGGCCTGCGCATCTTCAAAATTGCCTGTGTATGGCCGATCGGCCGGCAGGAGCTTGCCGAGTTCGCTCAGGGCCTCGATCTCATTATCGTAGTCGAGGAAAAGCGTTCGCTCATTGAGGTGCAGGTACGCGAAGAGCTCTACGGCTTGGCTAACCAGCCTGTGTGCATCGGCAAGAAGGATGAGCAGGGCAACTGGCTTTTCCCGGTCAAGGGCGCACTCGACCCGAACGATATCGCCATCTGCATCGGCGAAAGGTTGCTGCGCAACAGCCCGAACGAAGAACTCACCGCGCACATTACCCGCTTAAAGAGTGCGCAGCGGGCTCTCGCTGAAACGACCGACGTCGCCCAGCGCATCCCTTATTTCTGCTCTGGCTGCCCGCACAACACGTCGACGCGCGTGCCGGAAGGCAGCCGCGCCTACGCGGGCATCGGCTGCCACTATATGGCGCAATGGATGGAGCGCGAGACGCTGGGTTTCACGCAGATGGGCGGCGAGGGGGCCAACTGGATCGGCGAGGCGCCTTTCTCGAACCGTGGACATATTTTCCAGAATCTTGGCGACGGTACCTATAACCATTCCGGCTACCTCGCGATCCGCGCCGGAATCGCGTCCGGCGTGAACATGACCTACAAGATCCTGTTCAATGACGCCGTGGCGATGACCGGCGGGCAGGCCAATGACGGCGGGCTGACTGTGCCCCAGATCGCTGCTCAAGTAGCGGCCGAGGGCGCCAGGCGAATTGTCGTCGTCACCGATGAGCCCTGGAAGTACGCGAAGGACACCGAGTGGCCTCGCGGTCTGACTGTGCATCACCGCGACGCGCTCGACGCGGTCCAGCGCGAACTGGCGACCGTCCCCGGCTTGAGCGTGCTCATTTACGATCAGACCTGCGCCGCCGAAAAACGCCGCCGCCGCAAGCGCGGCGCGTTTCCCGACCCGGACAAGCGGGTCGTTATCAACGATCTCGTCTGCGAGGGCTGCGGCGACTGCGGCGTCAAATCGAACTGTGTGTCGGTGCAGCCGCTGGAAACCGAGTGGGGCCGCAAGCGAACAATCGATCAGTCGAGCTGTAACAAGGACTACTCGTGCGTAAAAGGATTCTGCCCTTCGTTCGTCACCGTTCACGGAGCGCAGTTGAAAAAGGGCGAGCGTACCGCTGAGCCTAGCGACTGGCCTGCGTTGCCGGCACCATCGATACCGCTGATCAATCATCCGTACAGCATCATCGTGACCGGTATAGGTGGCTCCGGAGTCGTGACGATAGGCGGAATCCTTGGGATGGCCGCGCATCTGGAAGGCAAAGGTGTCGGTGTCATCGACATGGCAGGGCTCGCGCAGAAAGGCGGCGCCGTCTACAGCCATATCCGCATCGCCAATAAGCCGGACGAAATTCACGCCATTCGTGTGGCCGCGGGCGGCGCCGATCTCGTCATGGCTGGCGATATTGTGGTGTCGGGCGGCAAGAAAGTGCTCGGCGCGTTTAAACCCGGGACAAAGGTCGTCGTTAACAGCTTTGAATACATGCCGGGCGATTTCACACGGAATGCAGATTTTTCCTTGCCGCTGGAACGCATCAAGCGTGCGCTGGCGTCGGCCGCTGGCCACGACGTTCGCGATTTCATCAACGCGACCAGGATTGCAACCGAGCTGCTTGGCCGATCGATTGGCGGCAATATGATCATGATCGGTTATTGCTACCAGATTGGTGCGCTGCCGCTGTCTGCCGAGGCAATCGAGAAAGCGATCGAACTGAATGGCGAAGAAGTCGCGATGAACGTTGCTGCGTTCCGTCTGGGCCGCCGGGCTGCGGTCAATCCCGCTGCGTTAGAGGCGTTGATGAAGCGCGCGCCCGAGGCGATCAACGACTCGCTCAAAATTTCTCAATCTTTCGCCGAAACGGTCGACCGTCGCACGGCGTTTCTGGCGGCCTATCAGAACGCAAGTTATGCGCAGCGCTACCGCAATTGGGTTGAAAAAGTACGCGCCGTGGAAGCCGAAAAGGCCCCCGGTCAATGCGGACTCGCGGAAGCGGTGGCGCGCTATCTGTTCAAGCTGATGGCGTACAAGGACGAATACGAAGTCGCCCGCCTTTATGCCGATACATCTTTCCTCGAGCGCGTGAAATCGAGCTTCGCTGGCGACAGGTTGCGCTTTGAATTCCATCTGGCGCCGCCCTTATTGGCGCGGCACGATCCGGCTACGGGCGAACCAAGGAAGATGTCATTCGGCCCCTGGATGCTGACGGTGTTCAGGTTGCTTGCGAAGTTGAAGTTCCTGCGCGGCACCGCGTTCGACCTTTTTGGCTATACGGAGGATAGGCGGACTGAACGTCGTTTGATCGCGGACTACGAATACCTGCTCGGAGAAATCTGCGAGTTTCTCACGCCCGGTAACCACCGTTTTGCCGTCGGACTGGCGGCAATCCCCGAGAAAATTAGGGGCTACGGACCGGTCAAACAGCGGCATCTGGCCGCGGCAAAAGCCGAGGAGGCAGCGTTGCGGGAGCAGTTTCTGTCGGGGTCCGCTCCGTTCCTTAAGGCCGCCGAGTAGGCGCGACCGCAGCCATACCGGTTATTCCCAAATCTGATACTTGACCGCCTTCGGGCGGTGTTTTCATATCGAGACAAAGATCGTCCGAACAAGACGGCGAGGGGTAAATTGTCGCGCCAAAGTGCGCGGCCTCACGGGAGGACAGAGCTGTGGCGCCGAACGCCGCCGCTGGCGCGGATACGTTTCCCAAGTTGCTGGTCCGCAACGCCCAAATTTTTGGGGCGCGACCGGCTATGCGCCATAAAGATCTCGGTATCTGGCAGACATGGACCTGGGCGGAGGTGCTTCAGGCCGTCCGCGCCTACGCGGTCGGCTTGCATCGATTAGGACTCAAGCGCGGCGAAACGATCGCGATCGTCGGTGCCAACCGGCCGAGACTCTACTGGTCCGTCATGGCAGCGCAGATGCTGGGTGCTATTCCGGTCCCGGTCTACGCCGATGCCGTGGCCGAAGAGCTTGCCTATGTGCTGGCGCACGCCGACGTACGCCTTGCCGCGGTAGAAGATCAGGAACAAGTCGACAAGATTCTGTCGGTGATGGAGCGTGTTCCGAAGCTGGAGTTGATGTTCTACGACGAAAAAAGGGGCCTGCGCGATTACGATCATGGCCGGCTGCATTCGATGGAGGACGTCATCGAAGAAGGCAGCAAAGCGCTTGCCAGCGATCCCTCGGTGCGGGCCTGGCTCGACGGTGAGATCGCGGCCGGCAAAGGCAGTGACCCTTCAATCATACTTTATACGTCAGGCACAACCGGCGCTTCCAAAGGCGTCGTTCTCACCAATGAACGGTCGATTCACGCGGCGACCGATACGGTTGCCTTCGACAAATTGACCGAGAACGACGTCGCGCTCGCTTATCTCCCGCTGGCCTGGGTCGGGGACCACTATCTCAATTACGCGCAAGGTCTGGTTTCCGGGTTCTGCATGGCCTGTCCGGAGAATGCCGACACCGCGATGCAGGATCTGCGCGAGATCGGCCCGAGTTTTTACTTTGCGCCGCCACGCACGCTCGAGCTTCTGCTTACCCGCGTCATGATCCGCATGGAGGACGCGGGTTTTCTCAAACGCAAGCTATTCCACTTTTTCATCGGCGTGGCGAACCGGTACGGCGAGCGCATCCTCAACGGTCAGCCGGTGCCGCTGACCGGGCGCCTGCTGTACGGATTAGGCTCGCTGCTCGTTTACGGACCGCTCAAGAATGTGCTCGGCTTTTCACGCGTGCGCGTTGCCTATACCGCGGGCGAAGCCATTGGACCGGATCTGTTCAATTTCTATCGCTCTATCGGCCTGAATCTGAAGCAGCTCTACGGTCAGACCGAAGCCTTCCTCTACGTTACCGCGCAGCCGGATGGTGAAATTTATTCCGACACCGTCGGTCCGGCATGTCCGAACGTCGATATTCGCATCGCCGAAAACGGCGAAGTGCAATTCAAGTCGCCGGGGATGTTCACCGGCTACTTCAAGGATGACGGCAAAACCGCCGAGGCAATGACGCCGGATGGTTACGTAAAGACCGGAGACGCAGGCTTCTTCGACGAGAAGACGGGTCACCTGAAAATCATCGATCGGGCCAAGGACGTGGGCCGGCTCAAGGATGGCACGCTGTTCCCGCCGAAATACATCGAGAACAAGCTCAAGTTCTATCCCAATATCCGCGAGGTGGTGGCGCTCGGCGACCAGTGTGACTTCGTTGCGGTGATGCTCAACATCGATCTCACGGCAGTTGGAAGCTGGGCGGAGCGCAACAACGTGGTGTACGGCTCCTACCAGGAACTGGCCGGCCATCCGCTCGTCTATGACATGATCGAGAAACACGTGGCCGAAGTGAATCGTTCACTTGCGGCCGACAAGGTCATGGCGGGCACGCAAATCAAGCGGTTTCTGATTCTGCATAAGGAGCTTGATGCGGACGACGGCGAGCTTACCCGCACGCAGAAAGTCCGCCGCGGCTTCATCGCGGAACGGTATGCCCCGTTGATCAAGGGACTTTATGACGGCTCGAAAGAAGCCGACATCTCGACTGAGGTGACGTTCGAAGACGGGCGCAAGGGTGTCATCAGCGCGCGCGTGAAAATCCGCGACATGAAGACGGAGCCGGTTGCTGCCGCTCTGGGGAAAGCGGCATGAGGGCGCCGGGCGGACCCGAAGTTGCGGTCGGCGATGTGCTGTTGGCGGTGGAAAACGTATCGCTGTCGTTCGGCGGGGTTAAAGCGGTCAGCGACGTTTCCTTCGACATCCGCAAGGGCGAGATCCGCGCGATCATCGGGCCGAATGGCGCCGGCAAGACCTCGATGCTCAACATCATCAACGGATTCTATCAGCCGCAGCAGGGCCGTATCACTTTCAAAGGCGAGACGCACGCCAAGATGCGTCCGCACGAAGCTGCTAGCGGGGGCATTGCGCGCACGTTCCAGAACGTAGCCTTGTTTCGCGGCATGACGGCGCTCGACAACATCATGGCGGGCCGCACGCTCAAGATGCACAGCAATTTCTTCTGGCAGCTGCTGCGTTACGGTCCGGCGATGCGCGAGGAGGTCCAGCATCGCCGCCGCGTCGAGGAGATCATCGATTTCCTCAAGATCCAGGAAATCCGTCGCGTGCCGGTCGGCCGGTTGCCCTACGGGTTGCAGAAGCGTGTGGAGCTTGGGCGCGCGCTCGCCATGGAGCCTGAGCTGCTGTTGCTTGACGAGCCGATGGCCGGCATGAATATCGAGGAAAAGGAAGACATGTCGCGCTTTGTGCTCGACGTGAACGACTATTACGGCACCACGATCGCACTGATCGAACATGACATGGGCGTGGTGATGGACCTCTCCGACCGCGTCGTGGTGCTCGACCACGGCATCAAGATTGCCGACGGCACGCCCGAAGGGGTCAAAGGCAATCAGGCGGTGATCGACGCCTATCTCGGCGTCGCGCATTGAGGGGGCAATGGGGCTGCTGTACCAAATCTTCATCGACCCCTTCGTGCAGATGGGCACGGCGCCCGATCTTTTTGTGCAGACGCTGTGGGAGGGCATGGTTGGCGGCGTGCTCTACGCGCTGATTGCACTGGGCTTCGTGCTGATCTTCAAGGCGTCGGGCGTATTCAATTTTGCGCAAGGCATCATGGTGGTGTTTGCCGCCCTGACGCTGGTTGGGCTCTACAATGCGGGCGTGCCGGCTTTTCTTGCGCTTGGGCTGACCATCGCCGTCATGTTTGCACTCGCCTTTACGGTGGAACGGGCCGTGCTGCGCCCGCTGGTCAATCAGCCCGACATCATTCTGTTCATGGCGACGTTCGGATTGACCTATTTTCTGATCGGCTTCGGCCAATTTGTTTTTGGAGGCGAGCCGAAGGTGATGATCACGGAGCAGCTCTATTTGCCGAAGGGCACCATCACCTATAAGGCGCTCGGCGGCGTCATTTCGCTGCAAAAGCTGGACATCGCAGCCGCTGTTATTGCCTCGGTAATGGTTGCGGGCCTTGCAGTGTTCTTCTCGAAGACACGCATTGGGCGCGCGCTGCGCGCGGTTGCGGACAGTCATTCGGCAGCACTTTCCGTCGGTATTTCACTCGAGCAGATCTGGGTGATCGTGTGGTTTGCGGCGGGCCTGGTGGCGCTGGTGACCGGCATCATGTGGGGCGCGCGGTCAGACGTTTCCTTCGCCCTCGATGTCATCGCGCTCAAGGCGCTGCCGGTGCTCATCCTCGGTGGGCTGACATCCATTCCTGGCGCTATCGTCGGCGGCCTGATCATCGGCATCGGTGAGAAACTGTGGGAATTTTACTGGGGCCCACTGATCGGTGGAGGCACGGATTCGTGGTTCGCTTTTGTGCTTGCCCTGGTGTTCCTGTTGTTCCGTCCACAGGGCCTTTTCGGCGAACGCATCATCGAGCGGGTGTAGAAATGCTTTACCGCGAGGCCGGGCAGTTCAAGGCTACTTACGCCAGCGATCAGGCGATCTTCCCCATTCTGCAGGACCGCATAGGCATACTCATCATTCTTGCAGTTGCGTTTGTCGTGATCCCTGCCTTCGGAAACGACTTCTTCATCAACGCGGTGATGACTCCGTTTCTGATTTTCTCGCTTGCATCGATCGGGCTCAATCTGCTCACGGGCTATACGGGACTGTTGTCGCTCGGGACCGGCGGCTTCATGGGGATCGGGGCCTATGCCTGCTACAAGCTCACGACGATCTTTCCAGACGTGAATATCATTGTCTGGATCATTGTTTCGGGGTTCTTCTCCGCAGCCGTCGGCGTTCTGTTCGGACTCCCGTCGCTACGCATCAAGGGCTTCTATCTCGCGATCGCGACATTGGCCGCCCAGTTCTTTCTTGAGTGGTGTTTTATCCGGATCCCGTGGCTCTACAATTACAACGTATCGGCGGCGATTGAAGTACCGCAGCGGGAGTTGTTCGGCGTCATTATTACCGGGCCCCGCGCAACTGCAGAGACCCGCTACCTCATCGTCCTCACGATCGTGACCGTCATGACCTGGGTTGCATCGAACATCGTGCATGGCCGGATCGGCCGCATGTGGATGGCGGTCCGTGATATGGACATTGCTGCCGAGCTGATGGGCATTCGGCTGCTCCCGACCAAGCTGCTCGCCTTCGCGGTCTCGTCGTTCTACTGCGGCGTGGCCGGTGCGCTGCTGGTTTTTCTCTGGTACGGAGGCGCGGAATCGACGGTTTTTTCCATCAATGAGAGCTTCACTGTTCTCTTCATGATCATCATCGGCGGCCTCGGCAGTCTCCTCGGCTCGTTCCTGGGTGCTGCGCTGATCTACATCCTGCCGATCGTCCTGCGCTTCGTGCCCCCTGAACTGGGAATTCCTTTGCACGCCGCGACAGTTGAGCACATCACGTTCATGATCACCGGCGCGCTTATCGTATTTTTCCTGATTGCAGAGCCTGCCGGCCTTGCCCGGCTATGGCAGATTGGCAAGCAAAAACTGAGGGTGTGGCCGTTTCCGTACTGATGGTGCAGGATAGGACCCAATTTCCGACTGTGGCGAAAGCCACGGCTCCGAAATCGCCGCCCGGCAAAGCCGGATTTGGCGAATTTAGAACCAGCGGCGCGCCTGGTCGGCGCGAACCAAGGGAGGAACGAAGATGAAGGCAAGACACCTACTGCTCGGCGTGACTTGCGCGAGCTTGCTGGGAGCCACCGTGCTCACCGGCACAGCGCAAGCGCAGGACACGATCTATGTGCCACTGCTGACCTACCGGACCGGTCCCTTCTCCGGCTCGGGTATTCCGATCGCAAACGGCATGCACGACTACTTGACTATGCTCAACGAGCGCGACGGCGGTATCGGCGGCGTGAAGCTCAACGTTGAGGAATGCGAGACCGGCTATGACACCAAGAAAGGTGTGGAGTGCTGGGAATCGGTCAAAAGCAAGAAGCCAGCGGTTGTGAATCCCTATTCGACCGGTATCACGCTGCAGATCATTCCGAAGGCTGCCGTCGACAAGATTCCAATCCTGTCGATGGCCTATGGTCTGTCGGCTTCGGCGGTCGGCGAGAAGTTCCCGTGGGTGTTCAACCCGCCGGCAACATACTGGGACGGCCTGTCGATGGTCATGCGCTACGTCGGCGGTAAGGAAGGCGGACTCGACAAGCTCAAAGGAAAGACGGTTGGCTTTATCTTCCTGGAAAGCCCCTACGGTCGTGAGCCGCTTCCGCTCTTGCAGCAGTTTGCCAAGGACTACGGCTTCACCGTGAAGGAGTATTCCGTCGCCGGCAAAGAAATGCAGGACCAATCGGCGCAATGGCTCGCTGTCCGCCGCGATCGTCCGGATTGGATGATCATGTGGGGCTGGGGCGCCATGAACCCGACTGCGGTCAAGCGCGCGGCGGAGAACGGCTATCCGATGGATCACTTCATAGGCATTTGGTGGTCGGGATCTGACGACGATGGCCGCGGTGGCGGCCAGGCGGCCAAGGGTTATCTCACGCTCAATTTCAACGGCCTCGGGCCCAACTATCCCGCCATCCAGGACATCAAAAAACACGTCGTGGACAAGGGCAAGAGCCAGGTTGAAAAAGACAAGTTCGCGGAGAATTTCTACAACCGCGGTGTCTACAACTCGGTGCTCGTCGCCGAGGCGATCCGCAACGCACAGAAGCTATCCGGCAAAAAAGTCGTGACGGGTGAAGATGTGCGCCGCGGCCTCGAGACGCTCAACATCAGCGACGCACGGTGGAAAGAGCTCGGCTTCCCGGGCTTTGCCGCGCCGATCGTGGGCGTGAACTGCACCGACCATAATGGCCATGCACCGGCCTATATGCAGCAGTGGGACGGGGCAAAATGGGTCAAGGTCTCCGACTGGATCCAGCCCATGAAGGAAAAAGTGCGTCCCATGCTCGATGCGGCGGCCAGCGAATATGTCGAGAAGAACACCGGTTGGCCGAAGCGGACCGAGGCTTGCGACAAATCCTCGTAAGACGCTGCAGACATGAAAAGACCTCTCCCCGGAAACGGGGAGAGGTTCACCATTCGGAGTAGTTGCTGATGTCCGCCGTAGAGCGAGCCAGTCCGACATCCGCTGCGCAGAAAGACCGCATTCTTTCGGTCAATAACATTGAGGTGATCTACGATCACGTCATACTGGTGCTCAAGGGCGTATCCCTGGACGTGCCCAGAGGAGGGATCGTGGCGCTGCTCGGCGCCAACGGCGCGGGCAAGACCACCACGCTCAAGGCGATTTCCAACCTGCTACACGCCGAGCGTGGCGATGTGACCAAGGGCTCGATCCTGTTCAACGACGCCGAAGTCCAGGATCTATCACCAAACGAGCTTGTCAGGCGCGGTTGCATTCAAGTCATGGAAGGCCGCCATTGTTTCGGCCACCTGACAATCGAAGAGAACCTCCTGACCGGCGCCTTCACCCGACGTGACGGGAGGGCGGCTATCAAGAACGACCTCGATCTGGTCTACACCTATTTTCCCAAGCTCGGCGAGCGCAAGGACTCGCTTGCCGGTTACACCTCCGGAGGCGAACAGCAGATGTGCGCGCTCGGCCGCGCATTGATGTCGCGTCCGAAAATGATCCTGCTCGATGAACCATCAATGGGACTTGCGCCGCAGATCGTTGAGGAGATCTTCGAAATCGTGAAGAATCTGAACGAAAAAGAAGGCGTGTCGTTTCTGCTGGCCGAGCAGAATACCAACATGGCGCTGCGCTTCGCGCGTTACGGCTATATTCTCGAAAATGGCCGCGTGGTGATGGACGGCGAGGCCAAGGCGCTCGCCGAGAACGAGGACGTCAAGGAATTCTACCTCGGCATATCCGAGGGCCGGCGCAAATCATTCCGCGAAGGTAAGCATTACCGCCGGCGCAAGAGGTGGCTCGCCTAGGCCATGACCGGCCAATACGACTCGCTTGAGATTCGCGATCCTGCGGTGCGCGAGCGCGAGCAGTTCGCGCAAATGCCCACCGCTATCTCGCACGCCATGACTGCGCCCGGATGGGCCAGGCATCTCGGGGGAGCAGATGCAAAAGCCATCAATTCGCGAGCGGCCTTGGCGAAGTTGCCCGTTCTCCGCAAGGCAGATTTTGTGGCCATGCAGAAAGAGGCGCCGCCGTTCGGCGGTCTCAATGTCACGCCGGTTGCAAACGTAAAACGTCTGCTGATGTCACCAGGGCCGATTTTCGAGCCCGAGGGTGCGGCAGGCGATTGGTGGGGCGCGGCCCGCGCGCTTTTCGCGGCAGGATTCCGCGAGGGCGATATAGTTCACAATTCCTTCGCCTATCATCTCACGCCCGGTGGTTTCATCATGGAGTCGGGCGCGCACGCACTCGGTTGCGCGGTTATCCCCGGCGGCGTCGGAAACACTGAGCAGCAGCTGGAGGCGATCGCGCACTACAGGCCGACGGGCTATGTCGGCACGCCTGACTTTCTGAAGATCCTGCTCGATACCGCCGAAAAATCGGGAAAAGATGCGTCCTCGCTCAAGCGTGGCCTTGTTTCAGGTGCCGCACTGCCGGCGTCGCTGCGCGAGGAGCTTGGCCGCCGCGGCGTTGCCGTCCTTCAGTGCTACGCCACGGCCGAGCTGGGGGTTATCGCCTACGAGAGCGAAGCACGTGAAGGCATGATCGTGAACGAGACCGTCATCGTCGAGATCGTTCGGCCCGGCACCGGCGATCCCGTGCCGGACGGTGAAGTCGGAGAGGTGGTCGTAACCTCTTTCAATCGCGACTACCCGATGATCCGTCTCGCCACCGGCGATCTCTCGGCATTGATGACCGGTGTTTCGCCCTGCGGCCGCACGAACGCACGCATCAAGGGATGGATGGGCCGCGCCGATCAGACGGCGAAGGTAAAAGGCATGTTCGTGCATCCCAAGCAGATCGCTGAAGTCGCGGCGCGCCATCCCGAGCTCAAGCGCGTCCGTCTCGTCGTCGATCGCGAGGCCGAGCAGGACACAATGACGCTGCTGGCCGAGTGTGCGCCGGCCGACGCCGCCCTTGCGACCGCGATCGCCGCAACCTTGCAGTCGATCACGAAACTGAAGGGCTCTGTGAAACTGATGACGCCCGGCACGTTGCCGAATGACGGCAAGTTGATCGCGGACGAGCGCAAGCCATGAGTCCTGCGACAGTTCCGGCAACCGGCGGCCGGATCGGTGTGCTGCTGGTCAACCTCGGTACGCCCGACGCGACCGGCTACTGGCCGATGCGCCGTTACCTCAAGGAATTTCTGTCGGACCGGCGCGTGATCGAGGAGAACCGTCTCAAATGGTGGTTCGTGCTCAATTTCATCATCCTCACGGTCCGGCCTGGCCGCAAGGGACGCGACTACGACAAGATCTGGAACAGGGATCGTAACGAGTCGCCGCTGAAAACCATCACACGCTCGCAGTCCGACAAGCTCGACGAAATCTTCGACAAGATGGACAAGCGCATCAGGATCGACTGGGCCATGCGCTACGGGAATCCATCGATCCAGTCACGGCTCGAAGCACTCGCGGCACAGGATTGCGAGAGAATCCTGATCGTCCCGCTCTACCCTCAATATGCGGCCGCGACGACGGCAACGGTCTGCGACGAGGTCTTCGGGGTACTGCGCCGCATGAGATTGCAGCCGACATTGCGCGTCGCAGCGCCATACTATGCCGAGCCTGTCTATATCGATGCGCTTGCGGTCTCTCTCAATACGGAACTGGCCAAGCTTTCGTTCAAGCCGGACGTGATCATCGCCTCCTACCACGGCATGCCGGAAGACTATGTCGCCAAGGGCGATCCCTATCTCAAGCATTGCGGTGAGACGACGGCGCTTCTGCGCAAGAAGCTCAAGCTAGACGAGGAACGCCTCGTCATGACGTTCCAGTCGCGCTTCGGCACCGCCGAGTGGATCAAGCCCTATACCGATGCGACCGTGAAAGCGCTCGCCGAGCGCGGCGTGAAAAATCTCGCGGTGATCACGCCTGGCTTTGCGTCGGATTGCCTCGAGACGCTGGAAGAAATCGCGATGGAGAACGCGGCCATATTCCGGGAGGCGGGGGGAGAGAACTTTGCCGCGATCCCCTGTCTCAACGACAGCCCCGGCGGCATGGCGGTGATCCGCGATATTGTCACGCGCGAACTCAAGGGCTGGACTTAGCTTGTAAAACCGGGCGACTGAGTCACTTGCCGTCAAGCAAGCGGCGCATTTCGGCGCGAAGCTCGGGCGCAATGTCGTCGCGCTGCAGTCCATAAGCCACGTTTGCAGTGAGAAATCCGATTTTCGAGCCGCAGTCGAAGCTGCGGCCCTCGAATTTCAGTCCATAAAACGGCTGCGTGCGTGCCAGCGCCACCATCGCGTCGGTGAGCTGAATTTCGCCGCCGGCGCCCGCCGCCTGCTTTTCGAGCAGCTCGAAGATCTGCGGCTGCAGGATATAGCGTCCGGTGATGGAAAGATTGGAAGGCGCTTCGCTTGCCTTCGGCTTTTCGACCATTTTGGTGATCGAGAATGCCTTGCCTTTTGCAGGGCCGACGCCGACCACGCCGTACATATGGACGCGTTCGGCCGGGACTTCCTCGACAGCAATGATATTGGCATTGCCATCGAGATCCTTGGCGGCATCGATCATCTGTGTCAGGCATCCGCGCGGGTGCTGGACCAGCACATCGGGCAGGAGCAGCGCGAACGGTTCATGGCCGATAAGCTCGCGGGCGCACCACACGGCGTGACCCAGGCCGAGCGGCGATTGCTGGCGCGTGAAGCTGACGGTTCCCGCCTCGGGCAGGTCCTTCGACAGCAGACTGAGCTCGGCCTTCTTGCCGCGCTCCGTCAAGGTTAATTCGAGTTCGAACTGGCGATCGAAGTGGTCCTCGATCACGCTTTTGTTCCGGCCCGTGACGAAGATGAGATGCTCGATGCCGGCCTGGCGTGCTTCATCGACCACATGCTGGATCAACGGCCGGTCGACGACCGGAAGCATCTCCTTGGGCATGGCCTTGGTCGCAGGCAAAAAGCGGGTTCCGAGGCCGGCCACGGGAAATATGGCTTTGCGAATGCGGGTCATGTGAAAATCTTCAATGTGAGTCGTGAATTCCGGCGCAGAAAGCACGGGTCAGGGTGGGGGGTCCAGATGCGGCATAAAGCAGTACACCATTAACACCCCTGAAATGGTATCGGGTGCACCCATAGATTGGGGATGACGGTTTAACAACGGGACGGGCATGCGCGGACGGTTGCCACTAGTTGTCATTGCTGGCGTTTTTGCGGCTGCCGGCGGAATTGCCGGAGCGCAGGAATCTCGTTACCCCGCCACCACAGGCGCGCTGCCGCAGCCAGCGCCCCTACAGACCGTGGAGTGGAGCGGGCAGTCAGGCGCATCCGGCCATCCGCTCATGACGGCTGAGGCAATCCGTTCGTCGGCGGCCAATTTTCATGGTTGCATCCAGCGGCTCTGGCCGGCGGCCGCAAAGCGCGGCGTTTCCCGGAGCACCTTTGCGAAGCACACAGCGGCGCTGACGCCCGATCTGCGCATCATGGACTTGCTCGATAACCAGCCCGAGTTCACCAAATCGGTCTGGGATTATCTCGATATCCTCGTGACGAACGAGCGTATCGAGCGGGGCCGCGCGTTGCTGGAAAAATACCGCAGCGTTTTTGACGCCGTGGAGCGGACCTATGGTGTCGACCGCTTTACCATCGCGGCAATTTGGGGCGTCGAGACCAACTATGGAACGCTTGGCGGCGAACGCCCGGTGCTGCGCTCCACTGCGACGCTGGCCTGCATTGGACGGCGGCAGGACTATTTCCGCGAGGAATTCCTGTCGACTCTTGAAATTCTTCAGCACGGCGACGTCCGGCCAGAGCATCTGGTCGGCTCGTGGGCCGGAGCATTCGGCCCGACGCAGTTCATGCCGACCGCATTCAAGCGCTATGCAGTAGACTTTGACCGTGACGGGCGTCGTGACGTCGTCGACTCAATGCCTGACATCATGGCATCGACCGCCAACAACCTGAAAAAGGACGGCTGGATTACCGGCCAGGCGTGGGGCTACGAAGTCGTAGTGCCGGCGACATTCAATTTCCTTCTCGCCGACCACGGCCGGTCGATGTCTATCCGCGAATGGGAACGTCACGGCATCAGGCGCCCCGACGGCCATCCGTTCCCGCGACCGGACGATCACGCGTTTCTGTTGGTGCCCGCCGGCGTGCAGGGGCCCGGCTTCCTGATGCTCTCGAACTTCAGCGTCATCATGAAATACAACCCCGCTGAAGCTTACGCCTTGGCGATCGGGCACCTGGCGGACCGCTTGCGCGGCGGTGGCTCGTTCACACAGGACTGGCCACGATATGAGCGTGTTCTGTCGCGGACGGAACGGCTGGAACTTCAACAGCTGCTTGCGCGGCACGGTTTCGATGTCGGCGAGCCTGATGGTCAGTTTGGGCTTAAGACCCGTGCTGCAATTCGCGAATTTCAGGCCAGAAGCGGCCGGATTCCGGACGGTTTTGCCTCCGCCGGCATCCTGGACCAGCTGCGCGCGCGTTAAGGATGCGGCCCGGCCATCATTGAGTTGACATTTTTCGGGCGCTAATGGTCCATGAGGGCCGTTGCGGCAGTACGGACCCATTGGTTTGGCACCTCGCATGACTGGAAAGAAGCGGCTTTCGCGCTGGCTCGTTGGAGCGGCCCTTCTGGCTGCGGTGGACGTTGCGGGCCTTGCCGCCCTCGAGCTGGCTTTCAGTTCACCAGCACAAGCGCAGCTTTTTGGCGACGATCGCTTTCCATTTCTAAGCCGGCAGCGTCCGCAGCGGCCGAGCGGCGGCGGCTTTTTCGGTGGATTTTTCGGCGGCGGCCAGCGGCAGTTCGACAACTACGAGCAGCAGGCGCCCGTCGACAACTCTCGTGCGCCATCGCCGAAAAAGGCGGAACCAAAACCGGATGCAGTTGCGCCGACGACCTCAATCGTCGTCATGGGCGACGCCATGGCCGACTGGCTTGCCTACGGATTGGAAGACGCCTTCGCGGATTCGCCGGAGATTGCCGTTGTCCGCAAAAATAAAATTCACTCGGGACTGCTGCGATACGAGGCGAAAGGCGATCTCGATTGGTGGCATGTCGCGCGCGACCTGCTCACGCAGGAGAAGGCGAATTTCGTGGTGATGATGCTCGGCGTCAGCGATCGCCAGAATATCCGTGAGCGCGACCTGGCGAAGGAAGCGGACAAGAAAAAGGAAAAGGACAAGACAAGCAAGCCGGCGCCGGACAACAAGGACGCGCAGAAAAAGGACCAGGCCGACGACGAGCAGGACTCGATTGCGACGCCCGAGACGCAGCCCAGCAAAAAGGCGAACGGCGTGATCGAATTCCGCACCGACCAGTGGGCGGAAATCTATTCGAAGCGCATCGACGAGACGATCGCCGCGCTCAAGAGCAAAGGCATACCGGTATTCTGGGTCGGCCTGCCGTCGATCCGCGGCACGAAGTCGACCGCCGACGCCGTTTATCTCAATGACCTTTACCGCGCCCGCGCCGAGCGCGCCGGTGTGATCTACATCGATATCTGGGATGGCTTTGTCGACGAGGCGGGGAAATATTCGAACTTCGGCCCGGACTATGAAGGCCAGATGCGCCGCCTGCGCTCGAGCGACGGCGTCTTTTTCACAAAGAGCGGGGCGCTGAAGCTTGCGCATTATGTTGAGCGTGAAATCCGCCGTCAGATGAACAGCCGTCTGGCCCCGATCGCGATCCCGTCGGGCCCGGCCATGCCCGCGACACCGGACGGCAAGCCCGCGGCGCGCCCGATGGCAGGGCCTGTTGTGCCACTGACCGTCGCGCCCGCCACCACGTCCGAGGAATTGTTGGGAGGCGCCGTAAGCAGCTCGCCGCATGGTGATGCCACCGCGACTCGCGTGCTGGTGAAGGGTGAGCCCGTTGCCGCTCCGCGCGGGCGTGCCGACGATTTTGCATTGAAGCCCGATAGCGACGGCAAAGCCGTGTTGCCGCCTGCGGCGGCGGTGCCCGCCGGCGCGATGGCATCCGCTCCGGCCGAGACCGCGCGGCCCGAACCAGCCGCCACGCCTGACAAAAAGACGGCCGCGCCCAAGAATGCGCCGGCCGCGAAGACCACACAAAACACGCCGCCGAAACCCAAAGCGGAGCCCAGGCCGGTTCGCCCGCAACAGCGTGACGACGCGCCGCGTCCGCCGCGTCCGATCGGCCTGTTCGGAGGCGGCGCCTTCCGCTAACGCAATTTGTCGAGTGAAAAAATCTGCCGCTTCAGCGCGGCAGGGTCGTCGATCCCATCAGGAACTTGTCGACGGCATGCGCCGCCTGACGACCCTCGCGGATCGCCCACACCACCAGCGACTGGCCGCGGCGCATGTCGCCGGCGGCGAACACTTTTGGCACGGATGTCTGGTAGGCCATCATGTCGGCCGAAACGTTGCCGCGCTGGTCGAGAGCAACGCTGAGGGCCTTGAGCATGCCCTCGTGCACGGGGTGCACGAAGCCCATGGCGAGCAGCACAAGGTCGGCTTCGATCTCGAATTCAGTACCCGGCACCGGCATGAATTGCGCGTCCACCTGCGTGCAGTGAAGCTTTTTCACCTGGCCGTTCTCACCGGTGAATTTCTGCGTCAGCACGGCAAATTCGCGCGTGACGCCTTCCTCGTGGCTTGACGAGATCCGCAGCTTCAACGGCCAGTCCGGCCAGGTGAGCATCTTGTTCTCGTGCTCGGGCGGCTGCGGCATGATCTCGAAATTGGTGACAGACAGCGCGCCCTGGCGGGTCGACGTGCCGATGCAGTCGGAGCCGGTGTCGCCGCCGCCGATCACCACGACTTTCTTTCCCGTGGCAAGGATCGGCTCGACGTTGCCTTGCGGCTCGTTGCTGACGCGCCGATTCTGCTGCGGCAGGAAATCCATCGCAAAGTGGATGCCCTTGAGCTCGCGCCCGGGGATCGACAGGTCGCGCGGCTTTTCGCTGCCGCCGGTGAGCACGACCGCGTCATGCTCTTTGAGCAGTTTATCAGCCGGGACATTCACGCCGACATACGCGTTGTAGTGGAATGTGACGCCTTCACCTTGCATCTGGTCGACGCGGCGATCGACGTGGATTTTCTCCATCTTGAAGTCGGGGATGCCGTAGCGGAGCAAGCCGCCGGCTTTCGCCCAGCGTTCGTAGACGTGCACGTCGTGGCCGGCGCGCGCGAGTTGCTGCGCGCAGGCAAGCCCCGCCGGTCCTGAGCCGACGACTGCGACTTTCTTGCCGGTCTTGCGTTGCGGCTTGTCGGGCTTGAGGCCCTGGGCAATCGCGCGATCGGCGATTTCGCACTCGATCGTCTTGATGGTGACCGGGTTCTCGTCGATGTTGAGCGTGCAGGACGCTTCGCACGGCGCCGGGCAGACGCGGCCGGTGAATTCCGGGAAATTATTGGTCGAATGCAGGTTGCGCGCCGCTTCGTCCCAATTGCCGCGATAGACCAGATCATTCCAGTCCGGAATCTGATTGTTGACCGGGCAGCCGGTCGGCGCGCCGGTGATCCGGCTGGTGCCGTGGCAATAGGGCACGCCGCAATCCATGCAGCGCGCGGCCTGGTCGCGGATTTCGTTTTCCGGGAGCGGCAGCACGAACTCGTGCCAATGCTTGACGCGGTCCGCGACCGGCTGGTAGTCGCGGTCCTCACGCTCGATTTCAAGAAACCCGGTAACCTTGCCCATACCACACTATTCCGCGGCCTGCATCGTGGCGGCCTTCTCCTTCGCCATCTCGGCGAGCGCGCGGCGGTATTCGACCGGCATCACCTTGCGGAACAGCTGGCGATACCTGTTCCAGTCGGCGAGGATCTCGGCGGCGCGCTTGGAGCCGGTGTAGCGCGCGTGGTTCGAGATCAGCATATGCAGCCGTTCGGCGTCCTTGGTCGTGAGATCGGACATCACGTCGACGCGGCCATGCGATTCGAGATCGTTGTAGTGGCCGAATTCCTGCTCGGCGACCTGCTCTTCTTCCGGCACCGGTTCGAGCTCCACCATCGCCAGATTGCAACGTGACTTGAAGCTTTCATCTTCGTCGAGCACGTAGGCAATGCCGCCCGACATGCCGGCCGCAAAGTTGCGCCCGGTGCGGCCGAGCACGACCACGATGCCGCCCGTCATGTACTCGCAGCAGTGGTCGCCGGCGCCCTCGATCACCGCGATCGCGCCGGAATTACGCACGGCGAAGCGCTCGCCGGCGACGCCGCGGAAGTAGCATTGGCCTTCGATCGCGCCGTAAAGCACGGTGTTGCCGACGATGATCGATTCCTCCGGCACGATGCCGGAGTCCGCCGGCGGCCTGATGACCAGGCGGCCGCCCGACAGGCCCTTGCCGACATAGTCGTTGGCATCGCCCTCGAGCTCGAAGGTGACGCCGCGCGCGAGCCAGGCACCGAAACTCTGGCCGGCCGTGCCGGTGAAGCGGACGTGGATCGTGTCATCGGGCAGGCCTTCATGGCCGTAGCGCTTGGCCACTTCGCCCGAAAGCATGCCGCCGCAGGCGCGGTCGGTATTGCGAATGACGGCCTGCAGTCGTACCGGCGCGCCGCGATCGAGTGCGGTCTGCGCCTCCGTGATCAGCTTGCGGTCGAGGATGTCCTTGATCTTGTGATCCTGCTCCTCGCACTTGTAGATGGCGGTGCCTTTCTCCGCCGTCGGCTTGGTGAACAGCTTGGAGAAATCGAGACCCTTGGCCTTCCAGTGCTCGACCAGCTTGCGGCGGTCGAGCATCTGCATCTGCCCGACCATCTCATCGAAGGCACGGAAGCCCAGTTCGGCCATCAGTTCGCGCACTTCCTCGGCGACGAAGAAGAAATAGTTGATGACGTGCTCGGGCTGGCCCTTGAAGCGCTTGCGCAGCACAGGGTCCTGCGTCGCGACGCCGACCGGGCAGGTGTTGAGGTGGCACTTGCGCATCATGATGCAGCCGGCCGCGATCAACGGCGCGGTGGCGAAACCGAATTCGTCGGCGCCGAGCAGGGCGCCCACCACCACGTCGCGGCCGGTGCGGATGCCGCCGTCGACCTGCACGGCAATGCGGCCGCGCAGGCGGTTGATCACGAGGGTCTGGTGGGTCTCGGCGAGGCCGATTTCCCAGGGGCTGCCGGCATGTTTGATCGATGTCAGCGGCGAGGCGCCGGTGCCACCCTCGAAGCCGGCGATGGTAACGTGATCGGCGCGCGCCTTCGAAACGCCCGCGGCGACCGTGCCGACGCCGACTTCCGACACGAGCTTCACCGAAACGTCACCCGTCGGGTTGACGTTCTTCAAGTCGAAGATCAGCTGCGCCAGGTCCTCGATCGAATAAATGTCATGGTGTGGCGGCGGCGAGATCAGGCCAACGCCAGGCGTCGAGTGGCGCACCTTGGCAATGGTCTTGTCGACCTTGTGCCCGGGCAGCTGGCCGCCTTCGCCGGGCTTCGCGCCCTGCGCCATCTTGATCTGCATCACGTCGGAATTGACGAGATATTCGGCGGTCACGCCGAAACGGCCCGAGGCGACCTGCTTGATTGCGGAGCGCATCGAATCGCCGTTCGGCAACGGCTTGAAACGATCGGCCTCCTCGCCGCCTTCGCCGGTGTTCGACTTGCCGCCAATGCGGTTCATGGCGATCGCCAGCGTGGTGTGCGCCTCACGCGAAATCGAGCCGAACGACATGGCGCCCGTCGAGAAGCGCCGCACGATGTTCTCGGCCGGTTCGACCTCTTCCAAAGCCAGTGGCTTTCGGCCGTCTTCCTCGGCCTTCTTGAGGCGGAACATGCCGCGGATGGTCACCAGCCGCTCGTTCTGCTCGTTCACGATCTGCGCGAAAGCGCGGTAGTGGTCGTGCGAATTACCGCGCACCGCGTGCTGCAAGCGCGATACCGTTTCCGCGGTCCAGACATGATCCTCGCCGCGCACGCGCACCGCATAGTCGCCACCGACGTCGAGCATGGAGCGGTAGATCGGCGCATCGCTGAAGGCGTCGCGGTGGCGGCGGACCGCCTCCTCGGCAATTTCGGCAAGCCCGACACCTTCGATGCGCGTGTGCGTGCCGGTGAAGTACTTGTCAACGAAGTCCTGGCGCAGGCCGACGGCGTCGAAAATCTGCGCGCCGCAATACGACTGATAGGTGGAAATGCCCATCTTGGACATCACCTTGAGCAGGCCTTTGCCGATCGCCTTGATGTATTTCTTGACGACTTCGGTGTCGTCGGTCGGCTTGCCCGGCAGATCGTCTTTCATCGCGGTCAGCGTCTCGAAGGCGAGGTAGGGATTGATCGCCTCGGCGCCGTAGCCCGCGAGACATGCGAAATGATGCACCTCGCGCGGCTCGCCAGTCTCCAGCACCATGCCGACGGACGTGCGCAGGCCGTTGCGGATAAGGTGGTGATGCACGGCAGCACATGCGAGCAGTGCCGGAATTGGAATGCGGTCGGCGCCCGCCTTGCGGTCCGACAGGATGATGATGTTGCAGCCGTTGCGCACTTCCTCTTCCGCGCGCTCGCAGAGCTCGTCGATCGCCCAGCCCATGCCGTCGGGGCCATGCTCGGCCGGGAAGGTGATGTCGAAGGTGCTCGACTTGAAATGGTCACCGCTCATTTCCGAGATCGAGCGGATCTTCTCGAGATCATCGTTGGTGAGGATCGGCTGACGCACCTCAAGACGCTTGGTATTCGACATGCCTTCGTGGTCAAGCAGGTTCGGGCGGGGCCCAATGATCGAGACGAGACTCATCACCAGTTCCTCGCGGATCGGGTCGATCGGCGGGTTGGTGACCTGCGCGAAGTTCTGCTTGAAATAGGTGAACAGCGACTTCGGCTTGCTGGACAGCGCCGAAATCGGCGTGTCATTGCCCATGGAGCCGACTGCTTCCTCGCCGGTGGTTGCCATCGGCGCCATCAGGAATTTGATGTCTTCCTGCGTGTAGCCGAAAGCCTGCTGCCGATCGAGCAACGACAGGTTCGAGATCGGCGCGACATTCTCGGTGCCGGGAAGCTCTTCGAGCACGATCTGCGTGCGCGCAAGCCACTCCTTGTAAGGGTGGCTTTTCGCCAGCGTCGCCTTCAATTCCTCATCCGGAATGAGCCGACCCTCGTCGAGGTCGACCAGCAGCATCTTGCCTGGCTGCAGCCGCCATTTCTTGACGATGTCCTTCTCCGGGATCGGCAATACGCCCATCTCGGAGGCCATCACGATGCGGTCGTCGCGCGTAAGCAGGTAGCGCGCCGGGCGCAAGCCGTTGCGGTCGAGCGTGGCGCCGATCTGCCGGCCGTTGGTGAAAGCGATCGCTGCCGGGCCGTCCCACGGCTCCATCAGCGCGGCGTTGTATTCGTAGAAGGCCCGGCGTTCCTCGTCCATGAGCGGATTGCCCGCCCAGGCTTCCGGAATCATCATCATCATCGCGTGCGCAAGCGAATAGCCACCCTGCGTGAGGAATTCGAGCGCGTTATCGAAGCAGGCGGTATCGGACTGGCCTTCATAGGAGATCGGCCAGAGCTTGTTGATGTCCTTGCCGAACAGCGGCGATGAAACCGATGCCTGCCGCGCCGCCATCCAGTTGACGTTGCCGCGCAGCGTGTTGATCTCGCCATTGTGCGCAATGTAGCGATACGGATGCGCCAGCGACCATGTCGGGAACGTGTTCGTTGAGAAGCGCTGGTGCACCAGTGCGAGCGCGCTCTCGAAATCCGGATCGTGCAGGTCGGGATAGTAGGTGCCGAGCTGGTCGGCCAGGAACATCCCCTTGTAGATCACCGTGCGGCACGAGATCGACACCGGGTAATAGCCGGAGGTGCGGCGCTCGCGCCGGCGATAAATCGCATTCGAAATCGACTTGCGCAGGATGTAGAGCCGGCGTTCGAACTCATCTTCCGACATCTTCTTCTTGCCGCGGCCGATGAACACCTGCATGTGCTTCGGCTCGGTCGGCTTGACCGACTCGCCGAGCGTCGAATTGTCGGTCGGCACGTCGCGCCAGCCGAGCAGCGTCAGTTTCTCGCGCGCAATGACCTCGGCGTAGATATCGCGAATGATCTGCCGCCAGTTCGGATCTTGCGGCATGAAGAGATAACCGACGGCATAGTCACCGGCGGCGGGCAATTTGAAGCCAAGCTCGGCAGTCTTCTTCGCAAAGAACTTGTGCGGGATCTGCACCAGGATGCCGGCGCCGTCGCCCATGCGCGGATCGGCGCCAACCGCGCCGCGGTGCTCGAGATTGCAAAGAATTCGCAAGCCGTCTTCGATGAGTTGATGCGACTTGCGGCCCTTGATGTCGGCGATGAAACCGACGCCGCACGAATCCTTGTCGAGCGCGGGATCGTAGAGACCCTGCGCGAAAGGCGTGCCGGGATCAGCGGTCGAGCCGCGTCCGGCAAATGCAGCGTTGCGCTTCCGCTCGCTCATCTCATCCTGCCTCGCCGGCGCGATCCGCTCCGGCGTACCCGCCTCGTCCGCGCGCTTGCCCGCACGCGGTCAACGCGTAACTGATCTCGAGAAGGGGCAGCCTGTCCGGCGTTGTCGCCGCCCGTGGCTGCACCTGTCCGGGCGCCACCGATGTCTGCCCTGCGACCTAAGAGCCGCCACCCGTGCTCGCCAGCCATTAGGACAGTATTACTGTCCTAATGGACCATGCCAAATTTTGCCTTGTCGCACAAGGCTGGTCCACGCCGGATTGAGCGAAATCTTTCGTTATATTGCGCCGGTAACGGCCGGGCGGCAAGAACCCCTGCCGGACCCCCAATATCCGCGCAATGCTGTTGCGCCCTTGGCCCCTTTGGCCCCCAAGACGGGTGCGCGTTAACCGTTTAGTCTCGGCTCCGGGACAGGCGGGTAATAAACAGGGGTCGGCGATGAAGAGCAGGGGACTACTGCGTCCGGCGACGCTGGTGGCAGCGATTGTGGCGGGAGGTCTGTTGGGCGGCGCCGCGCGGGCTCAACCGCCCGAGCTGGGGGCTTCGTCGATCGGCATTCTGCCGCCTCCCGACATTCTGGAGTCCGTACGCTACTTAGGCCTCGACCCCAAGGGCGAGCCCGTCAGGCGCGGGGCCTACTACGTGCTGCACGCATATGACAGGGCAGGCATTGAGCTCCGCGTCGTGGCCGACGCGCAGTTCGGCGACGTGCTCTTTATGGCCCCGGCGCTGAACACGTCGCTGACGCCTCCTTACGTGCGGGCGGCACGCATCATCCAGGTTGAGCCGCCCGAAAGCGGCGGTCAGCAGAAAAAGTAGGGGCGGACAACGTCCAAATCGAAAGCGCCCCGGATATTCCGGGGCGCTGCCGTTTTCTAGACGAAGCTGGCGTTAGGCCGCCTTGGTCTCGATGACCTGGGCCTTTGCCTTGCCGTTGCCGATCGGGATCTGGCGCGGCTTTTTTGCCTCCGGGATTTCACGCACGAGATCGACGTGCAGCAATCCGTTCTCGAGGCTCGCGTTCTTGACCTGAACATGGTCGGCAAGCTGGAAGACGCGTTCAAAGGCGCGGGCGGCAATGCCCTGATAGAGCACCTCGCCGTCCTGCTCTTCCTTGGTCTGCTTAGAGCCCTTGATCGTCAGGGTGTTTTCTTTTGCTTCGATCGAGAGTTCATCCTCGCCGAAGCCGGCAACCGCGACAGTGACGCGGTAATCGTTCTCACCGGTCCGCTCGATGTTGTAGGGCGGGTAGCCTGGAGCGGACTCAAATCCATCGAGCATGGAAAAGAGCCGGTCGAAGCCGACGGTTGAACGATAAAGGGGAGCAAGATCGAAAGTTCGCATGGCATATCCTCCATTGTTGAGCGACATGCGGTGGTCCGCCGAATAGCCAGACCTGACCGTGCGCAGCCCGAAGGCCTGCGCGAACTCGATATGGGATCGTTTTTGGGGTGCGCAAGGTCCGCCCGCGGGCTATATAAACACTTAGAATTACTGGTATTTTCGACCAGAACCAGCTCGCAATTGAGCGCCTTCACCGCCCTGCTATAACGCGCAGGCGCCGCTCCGGCTCACCTTCCGGCCACATGAAACTCGTTTCCATTCCTGCCAACCCGGCGCCCGACGATGTGGTGACCGGCGCAATCCAGACCCCCGACGGGGTAAACTTGCGCTTCGCCCGCTGGGCGCCGCCGCCGGGCCGCAAGGGCACCGTGCTGGTCCTGCAGGGACGCGCCGAGTTTATCGAGAAATATTTCGAGACGGTGCGCGACCTGCGGGCGCGCGGTTTCGCAGTGGTGACGTTCGACTGGCGCGGGCAGGGGCTCTCGGATCGCGCGCTCTCGAACCGCCACAAGGGCTACGTGCGGAGTTTTTCGAACTACATCACCGACCTCGAAGCGGTGATGGAGCAGGTGGTGCTGCCGGATTGTCCTCCGCCGATCTTTGCGCTGGCGCATTCCATGGGCGGGGCCGTGGTTATCCGCGCCTGCCATGACGGCAGCCGTTGGTTCGAGCGCGTCGTGTTGTCCGCGCCGATGATCGCGCTGCCGTCGGGCCGTCTCACGCAGGTCGCTGGCCCGTTGGCGCGCTTCATGCGGCTGCTTGGAATCGGCGGCGCCTATGTTCCGACCGGAGATTCTGCCGCCACCGGCACCGAAAGTTTCATCGGCAACGTACTCACGTCGGATCCCGTCCGCTACGCGCGAAACGCGGCGGTGCTCGAGCAGGAGCCGGCGCTGGGTCTCGGCGCGCCGACAGTGGCCTGGGCCGACGTCGCGTTCCGGCAGATGAAACAATTCGCGGATCCCGCCTATGCGGCGAGCATCCGCCAGCCGATCCTGATGGTCGCAGCCGGGCGCGATGAAGTCGTTTCAACGCCGGCCATTGAGACGTTCGGACAGAATCTGCTTGCGGGCCGCCATCTCATTCTCGCCGGCGCCAAGCACGAGATCTTGCAGGAACAGGATCACTATCGCGCGCAGTTCTGGGCGGCATTCGACGCCTTTGTGCCGGGCACGCCACGGTTCTAGCGCGCAAGAATCTCCAGCGCCGCAGCGTGAACGCGTCTGTCGCCGGCAACGACAATACGTCCGCCACCTTGTGCCGTTCCATTCTCCCAGGTGGTGACGATGCCGCCGGCGCCGGCGACAATCGGGATGACTGCGACGATGTCGTACGGCTTGATCTCGGTTTCGATGATCAGGTCGATAAGCCCCGCAGCCAGCATGCAGTAGGCGTAGCAGTCGCCGCCGTAACGGGAGAGCTTCACCTTGTCCTCGAGCTTGCCGAATGCTGCGCGGTCATTCTTAGCCATCAGCAACGGGCTGGTGGTGGACATCAGCGCGTGTTCGAGGCTCGCGCACTCCCGCACGTGCAGGTCGCGCTTGCCGGCCGGACCCCGGTAGTGAGCCGCACCGCCATCGCCGGAAAATCGTTCGCGCGTAAAAGGCTGATTCATCATGCCGAAGACCGGCTCACCAAATCGCATCAGGCCAATCAGAGTGCCCCAGGCCAGCATGCCGGAAATGAATGACTTGGTGCCGTCGATCGGGTCGAGCACCCAGACATATTCGGCGTCCGTGTGCTCGGACCCGTATTCCTCGCCGAGGATGCCGTGATCGGGGAACTGCTTGCGGATGAGCGCGCGCATGCTCTGCTCCGCTGCGCGATCCGCAGCGGTAACCGGATCGAACCCGCCGGCCTTTTTGTTCTCGACCGCCAGGGCGGTTCGGAAGAAAGGAAGAATCGTATCGCCGGATGCGGTAGCGAGCTGATCGACGAAGCTGCTGAAGTCGACGGCCGTCATGCCACTCGCGCCCTTCCACTTTCGCATAGGCATATCGGAAGGGGCGCTGTCGGGCGGCAGCTATGCGGTATTAGCATAGGAAAAAGGGCTTCCAACCTTGATTTTTGTGCGCCGCGGTGTAGCTTATTGCAGTGCGGTAGCGAGAGCTACCGCTGCCCTCCTTGGGCGTTTCCTCCCTAGACTTGGGCCGCTCGCATCCGCAAGCGGCCCTTTTTTTAGCTTATTCGGCAGCGGCCCGATATGGGCGCAGCTGTTCCAGTGGGATGTCGGCCAGGCGTCCGGCCAAAGTCTCCAAATCGGCCGCCAAGTGATCGAAGGCGGCCGATCGCTGATAACGCCGCTCATCCATGTAAAGGGCTCGGTTGATCTCGAGCTGGATCGCGTGCAGGCCGACAGCCGGATTGCCGTAATGCTCCGTGATGAACCCACCCGCATAAGGCTTGTTGCGGCTGACCGTATAGCCCAGCGACCGCAGCGTCTTTTCAACCGTTTCAGCCACCACACCGACACAGCTCGTACCGTATCGATCGCCCAGCACGAATTCCGGCCGCGGCCGTTCGTCCTTATGGCCGGCCGTTGACGGCATCGAATGGCAATCAACCAGCACCGCCGCGCCGAAATCGCGATGCAGACGGCTGAAAAGCCGGCGCAGAGCCCGGTGATAAGGCTTGTACAGGCTTTCGATGCGCTGCAAGGCATCGTCGACCGGAATGCGCTGGTCATAGATCTCCTGGGCATCGCCAACCACTCTGGCGACGGTTCCAAGGCCTCCGGCGACACGCATCGACCGGGTATTGGCAAATGACGGCAGGCGGCCTTCGAACATCCGCGGATCAAGCTCATAAGGCTCGCGGTTCACGTCGACAAAACAGCGCGGAAAATGCGCGTGCATCATCGGGTAGCCGCAGCGCACCACACCCGCGACCAGTTCATCGACGAAGCTGTCTTCCGAGCGTCGCAGCGTGGCGATATCCAGCCGGCAGGCCGCCAGAAAATCACGCGGGTAGGTCGATCCACTGTGGGGGGAATTGAACAGCACCGGCCCCTGGCAGGTTTGGGGCTCGAGTATCTCGAACGGCGGTTCGAGCTCGTCGCGAATTTCACTCATGCATGACCGCCATTGAGAGTCCTGTATCCCTTATACCTTGGGTCTCGGTCGCCCCGGCAAATTTTAACACTCCATTATACCGTCTATTGTTCACGGCGGGGGCACAAAGCCAAGAGATGCTTTCGGTTCACTCGTTGTTTACCGGGCATAAGTCTTAATCAGGCTGGCTGAGGCGGCCACATAGGGCCGGATGGGGTGCAGCGTGGTTATGTCGAAAATCCTCCTTGCGGAAGACGATACCGATATGCGCCGCTTTCTGGTGAAGGCGTTGCAGAATGCGGGATTTGACGTGACCTCTTATGACAACGGCCTTTCAGCCTATCACCGGCTGCGCGAGGAACCGTTCGAACTCCTCCTCACCGATATCGTGATGCCGGAAATGGACGGCATCGAGCTTGCCCGCAGGGCAGCCGAACTCGACCCCGACATCAAGATCATGTTCATCACAGGCTTCGCTGCCGTGGCGCTCAATCCGGATTCCAACGCGCCCAAGCAGGCCAAGGTCCTGTCGAAGCCGGTGCACCTGCGCGAGTTGGTCACTGAAGTGCAGAAAATGCTGGCCGCCTAGCGGTTTTTCGCGGCCTTGCCTCGCAGGTTTGGAGCCGATAGATCAATCCGGCCTAAGGGCGCGTAGCTCAGCGGAAGAGCACTACCTTGACATGGTAGGG